>Ga0302204_1000019_pt1 | contig 72534 bp, 72 predicted proteins | sample II_Fen_E1_2_FD_194578 | JGI IMG/M metagenome (GOLD analysis project Ga0302204, IMG submission 194578) | Peat permafrost microbial communities from Stordalen Mire near Abisko, Sweden - II_Fen_E1_1 | ecosystem: Environmental > Terrestrial > Soil > Wetlands > Permafrost | place: Sweden: Abisko...
GATAATGGTGCTTTCCATAAAGCAAAGAAACTCAACATCCCTGAAAATATAGCTCTCGTTTTTTTACCACCATATAGCCCTGAACTAAATCCTGCAGAGAAAATGTGGGCCAAATACAAAAGGCAATCCACGAATTTAGTATTTGACTCTCTGGAGAAACTCGAAACATTCATGTGTCAATTGGTTGTGAATACTACAACGACTGAGATAAACTCCATTTGCCGATACAGCTATATTTTTATAGATCCTTTTTGGACTATATTATAATTGCAGATGGTATAACATGCAATCACAAGACACACTGCAACCGGTCCGAAAAGCCCGGCCAGAAGATATTGACATCATTCACCGCATCCTTGACATGGAGCCATTCAAGTATGATGAAGGAATTCCCTATGAGAGGTCATGGATTGAACAGTTGGTTACGAACAAACGTTGCCTGACATTGGTCTACGAAACGGAAGGAAAAATAAAAGGCCTTATCAGCGGAGAGAAAATGGTGAGCGGGGCTATTATGATTTGGTTTTGTGCCGTTAGAAAAGAGTTCCAACACAAAATAATCGGGATAAAACTATATATCGAATTTGAAAAGGTATGCCGCGAGACTGGCGTGAATGCCATCCTGGCTTATGGTTATAAAACATCGGCCGGAATGCTCGACCGTTTAAAATTCTACTCCAACGAACAGACATACCGGGAGTTTTATAAGCCTCTCGCGGATTAGAGACTACGGTCAATCAGGTTGTACACTTGATGGCCTTTCATTGCATTCCGAATAGCAGGAACCAGTTGCTTTATCGCTTCAGAACTCGTCATCCATACCTTCCGGATCCGGATCAAACGGTCCAACCCCGGGAGGATTGAAAAGACCCCATCGATCAACCATATAGTTCCACTTATCAAATCCCGCCACCCAATCGAGAAACAGCAACCGGTACTCTTCGACCAGATCCCGAACGAGGGAATAATACTCAATGTATTCGAATCCAAACAGTTCAAGCGAATGACTTTGAATTATCAAATCCTGAGCAGCATTGCGTATCATAGCGGCATTTTCCATACGTAAATCATACAGATCACCCCCTTCGGCAGATACGACTTTCGAAGTCAGCTGCAGCGCATCTTCAATTATAAAATCTTTTATAAACCTCAAATGATCGTCATCAGAAATAAGTTCCGTAATCTGATACACGACTTCCAATACTTCTTTCCCCTTTAGATAGATAGGTAATTTTTCTATTCTTGCATGCTCATCGTCTTCAAACATAACTTTTTATAAAATTTTAAATTATTATTTGACCAACAGGTATAACACCCGGATAAAACATAGAAGTTCTGCCATTTCGGCTTTTTACAAGATCAGGGCACAATACGGTTAAAGATCCAGTAAACCTTCCGGTAAACGGACATAAATAATTTTTTTATCGTGATCGATATTTTCAATATACTCTTCGCCGGCCGGAATAAGCAGCTCATCATCCTTTGTCTGAATCACAAACAGCACGTTATCTGTCGTTTGGTCAACTTCGGCAATCACACCAAGCGATCCTTTCACGGCATCCACCAGCGTGAATCCTGCAAAATAATCGAATTCAATTTCAGTATGCTCCACTTTTTCCAAAAACTTCTTCGGCAAATAAATAGTCAGTCCGTAAAATTCACGAGCCTGCTCTTCGGTGGTAATCCCATCGAGTTTCAACAATCCGGTAGTACTTCCCTTAAAGCGATAGTCATCGAGGAAAAAGGGCACCAGAATTCCCTGAATTTCAAAAACGAAATACGGTATTTCTTCCCGGTCAAAAATATCGGAAGTAAAAGAAAACGACATTTCACCGTTTACACCGTGAGGTTTGGCAATTTGTCCAATAGGGAAAACTTCGGCTTTAGAGATCATAACTTTAATGAAAATGCGAAATGAATTGATAACAAGAAAAAAAATTGCCAATCTACCAACATTCAGAATAATAATTGGCAAATTGGCATATTATTTTAAGAGCGCCTTAGTCCAAAACAGTCACCCAATTATAGGTATCAGGTTCATCACCATATTGAATGCCACGCAATTTTTTGTAGAGTTTTTCGCAAATAACGCCCGGTTTACCATCCGGAGAGAAAATATAGGATTTATTTTCATCGAAATCGTCAATACGTTGTATCGGACTGATAACGGCAGCTGTTCCACAGGCACCGGCTTCTTCGAAAGTAGCAAGCTCTTCAACGGGAATAGATCGTTGCTCTACTTTCAGCCCTAAATCCACAGCCAGTTCCATTAAACTTTTATTCGTAATGGAAGGGAGAATAGAGGTCGATTTTGGAGTGACATAGGTATTGTCCTTTATGCCAAAAAAGTTAGCGGCTCCACATTCATCGATATATTTCTTTTCTTTTGCATCAAGATAGAAGATATTCGAATAACCCAACTCATGAGCTCTTTCACCTGCAACCAGACTGGCAGCATAATTTCCACCTACTTTATATTTTCCCATCCCCAATGGAGCGGAACGGTCGTATTCACGCATAATAACAAAAGGAGTAGTCTGAAAGCCACCTTTAAAATAAGGTCCAACCGGTGTTACAAATACAATAAACATGTATTCGTCAGCCGGTCTTACTCCTACTTGTGCACCGCTGCCAAAAAGCACCGGACGGATATACAATGAAGCCCCGGATTCGTAAGGTGGTACAAAACGTTCATTTAGCTTTACAGCTTTAATTACAGCTTCTTCAAACTTTTCGACAGGAACCTGAGCCATCAATGTGCCGGCAGCGGAATCCTGCATGCGTAATGCATTATCATGCATCCGGAAGATACGGATCTTCCCATCATGTCCGCGAAATGCCTTCAAACCCTCGAACGATTCTTGTCCGTAGTGCAAGCTTGTAGCAGCCATGTGCAAACTCAAATACTCACTTTCATGAACTTCAAGTTCTCCCCACTGACCATTACTATACGTGCAACGAACATTACAATCGGTTTTCATATAACCGAATCCTAAATTACTCCAATCTATTTGTTCCATAATATTTTAATTTTTCAATCATTTCATTTCAGACATTCAATCAACGGCCACTAACTATTAATTAATAGTTGACTTTCGTTCCCCATATTAAAAAGCAAATCAATAATACTTAGATTCGGCTGAAAGCCAAATCGTTGTTCAAAGACCTGATAATAGGGCCTCCCATAAAATGATTGACTTTCCTTTTTAGGATGTATTGCCTCCCTCAAATCAAGAAAACTATCATCCGGCTTATCCTTATATTCATCCGTTAGTTGAATTACCGGTTGTAAATTCAACAATTCAAGCATTTTCGAGAGTAACTCCTGATTAAAATCCCATAAGAAAGTCCATTTTTTCTCGTAAAAAGGAATCAGCTCATCCTTATAGTACTCAAAGAAAGGAGTCGAGTTATAGGCAGACTCTATGGACCTCCAGTGATTCAATTGCCAGTCGTTATGTCCTGAGATACGCACATCACGCGTATATATTTTCTCCGAGCCTGTCTTCTCAACCGGGATACTCAATGTCATGAGTCCATTTGCCGCAGCAATCCGGCACCGGTTCCGATAGGTCTGCTTTTGATAGAAATCGCAATTTTCAATAAAAACAGTCTCTGCTTTCGCTATTTCAACATAATATTCCACCGGAGCCAAATAGGCAGTTAATACATAAATCTTTCTCATCTCTTACGTCTTACTCCTACCCCACTACTCCCGAAACTATCTCTCTGCATTCTTAAAGAAGCGGCTGAATCTGATTTTACCGCTGAACCAACCCTTATCCTTATCCAACGACAACCAAACCATTACAGGACGACCTACCACATGGTCTTCGGGCACAAATCCCCAAAAACGCGAGTCAGCCGAATTGTGACGATTATCGCCCATCATCCAGTAATAATCCATCTTAAAGGTATACGTTTTGGCCGGTTTATCATTGATGTAAAATTCATGATTTTTCACTTCCAGCTTATTATGTTCGTATACCCTTATAATGCGTTCATAAACAGGAAAATTGTATGAATTAAGCGCAAGGGTAGCTCCTTTTTTAGGTACCCAGAGCGGGCCATAATTATCACGGGTCCAACTTTTACGACCACCTAACGGAAAGACTTCATTATTCCCGCTCGTGACTTTTACAAGATTAAATCCACCTGAAATCTGCACCGGTTGCACGATACAATTAGCCGGTTCAATGACAACCTTCGTAATCCCGGGTATCTTTATTAATTTAGTATAAGCATCCTCATTCAACGGAAAATGATAAACCGGTAATTCGACATTCAATCCTAATGATTTAATTTCGTCTAAACTGACTTCATTACTGACTATTGCACGATCATCAACACTCACATTTAACTTATTCAACAGTTCATCAGTTAAACGCGTTCCATCGGTTTGAACAAAGTAATTAAATTGAATACCGGGTATCTTTTCTTGTTTATTTCCATTAACGAATACCTGATTATTTTTTATTTGAAGCCAGTCACCTGCAACGGCAGCACAACGCTTCACAAAATTTTCACGCCTGTCAACCGGACGATAAACTATATCTCCGAAAATATCTTTGCGGTTATAAACAACATCTCGTCCATAGTCATGACAAAGCGTATAATAATCCGGATTAGTCAGTCTTAAAGCGACGGTATCTCCTGTCGGGAAATTAAATACCACAATATCATTCCGTTTTATATTATCAAAACCTTTCAACCGATGATAATCCCATTGGGGATGCTCAATAAAAGATTTACAATTCAGAAGCGGAAATGTATGTTGAACCAACGGAAAAGAAAGAGGAGTGTTCGGCACACGCGGACCATAACTGGCCTTACTCACAAGAAGGAAATCACCGACCAATAAGCTTTTTTCAAGCGAAGAAGATGGGATTTCATAGTTTTGGAACAAATAAGTATTGATAAAATAAACCGCAATCAATGCAAAAAGAATAGCATCCACCCACCCGCAGAAACTCAACAGCGTTTTATTTTTGGTTTTTTTCCACCAGGTCCATGGTACAAAAGCGGTTATAAACAAATCGAAAATTACAGGCAGACCGAATAACCACCAATAATTACCAACCCAAACAATAAACAGGATATAGATTAAGCTCCATGCGCAGCATTTTATCCATTGTTTCAGCGGTCGTTGAAAACGCGATGTTTGATTTTCAGCAGTCATAATACTTCCTTATTTTTTATTTCTCTGCATTCTTAAAGAATCGACTGAACCTGATCTTACCATCAAACCAACCCTTATCTTTATCCAACGACAACCACACCAATACAGGTCGCCCTACCACATGGTCTTCGGGCACAAAACCCCAATAACGAGAATCAGCCGAATTGTGACGATTATCGCCCATCATCCAGTAATAATCCATCTTAAAGGTATACGTTTTGGCAGGTTTATCATTGATATAAAATTCATGATTTTTCACTTCCAGTTTATTATGTTCGTATACCCTGATAATGCGTTCATAAATAGGTAAATTGTATGAATTAAGCGCCAGAGTAGCTCCTTTTTTAGGTACCCAAAGCGGGCCATAATTATCACGAGTCCAATTTTTTCCGCCCCCCAGAGGAAAGACATCACCCGGTTTGTCGGCAGTCTCAATTTTTATTTTAATCACACCGGGCGTCTTTTGTAATTTAGTATAGGCTTCCTCATTTAAAGGGAAGTGATAAATCGGCAATTTAGAATCTAATCCGATCGAAGCAAATTCCTGAACATATTGACCTCCGTTATACAGCAGGATGTCATCTTTACTGATCCCGAATTTTGCCAATACTTCAGGTTTCAATAAAGTACCATCCGTTTGAACATAATAATTAAATTGAACACCGGGAATCTGTTCTTGCTTTTGTCCATTGACATAGACCTGATTATTCTTCACCTGCATCCAATCACCGGCAATAGCAACACAACGTTTCACATAATTTTCACGACGATCGACGGGACGGTAAACAATATCACCATAATCAGCATTTCTGGACCTTACAATCACACGGCCATAGCTATAACATTGCTCTGTTGTCGGAACGACAGATGGATTTTGTTGTTCCAGGGTCTCTTTACCGACATTATAACAAATTGAATAATAATCCGGATTTTGCATTTTTACTGCCACAGTATCACCTGCCGGGAAATTAAACACAACAATATCATTCCGTTTGACGCTATCAAAGCCTTTCAACCGGTGATAATCCCATTGCGGATGCTCAACGAATGATTTGCAATTTAAGAGTGGAAATGTATGTTGAACCAACGGAAAAGAAAGCGGTGTATTGGGCACACGCGGACCGTAACTTGCCTTGCTCACAAAAAGGAAATCGCCTACCAATAAGCTTTTCTCAAGTGACGATGAAGGAATTTGATAATTTTGGAATAAATAAGTATTGATAAAGTAGACTGCGACCAACGCAAAAACAATGGCATCCACCCAACCAAAGACACTCAACAACGCTTTGTCTTTGGTTTTTTTCCACCAGGTCCAGGGAACGAAATTGGTTATAAACAAGTCAAAAACTACCGGCAAACCTAAAAGCCACCAATAATTGCCAACCCAAACAATAAACAAAATGTAAATTAAGCTCCACACACAGCATTTTATCCACTGTTTCATCGGTCGTTGAAAACGAGATGTTTGATTTTCGTCACTCATTGTAAATAATGAATTATATTTTGTTATTTGTGTATTTTGATTAAAAATTCAGCATATCTTCCATGCCCAAAAATCCTTTTTTACCGGCTGTAAATTCGGCTGCAACCACTGCCCCCAGAGCCAAACCTTCACGGTTTTTCGTATCGTGGGTTATCGTAATTGAGTCTACTGACGATTCGTAACGGATAGTATGAATACCGGGTACCTGACCTTCACGAATGGATTTGATAGCCAAGTATTCAGGTTTAGTTTCCGTTTCTTTCACCCAACCTTTTTTTCTATCCAACCTATCTAAAATTTCCTCCGCCAGCGTAATAGCCGTTCCGCTGGGAGCATCCAGTTTCTGGGTATGATGAACCTCCGTCATTTCCACATTATAATTTGGGAATTGATTCATAATCCCTGCCAGGTATTTATTGACAGCCATAAAGATATTAACCCCTAAACTAAAATTGGAGGACCAAAACAGGGTACTATCCCCTTCTTTAATTTCCTTTTTCAGTTGTGGAAGTTCCTCTGTCCAACCTGTGGTTCCTGAAACTACAGCAACCCCTGCAGCAAAAGCACGTCTGTAATTGCTCAAAGCAACATGAGGAGCGGTAAATTCAATAGCAACATCGGCACTCTTAAAAGCAGCTGAGTCAAAATCGACGGTATTATCTAAATCAATAATGGATACAATCTCATGTCCACGTTCTCGTGCAATGCGCTCAATGGTTTTTCCCATCTTGCCATATCCAATCAAAGCTATTTTCATATTTAAGTATAAATTACGTGTTTAATAATAAATAGAGAGTTTAAATTCAAACGATTACAGATGCTATCGTGATAAAATTCAGTTATCCCTCCCTGAAAAAGTCAAGACATTCGAATATCTCATCTTTCGAAGCTATCTGGTTGATGCGAATATCCCCGATACCAGCCAGTAAGGTAAAATTTATTTCTTTTGAATCATTCTTTTTATCGTGGGTCATTAATTCAAAAAGCGCATCATATTCTTTACAACTAAACTCAAAATTGCCGTAATATTCTTTTATCAGGTATTTCAATCGCAGCAATTCATCTTTTGGAAAATCAAGTTTGATAAAGGATAGATACAACTCACAGAGCAGTCCCCACATAACGGCATACCCATGTAATACAGGCTTTTCGGTTTTATAGGACCAACTTTCAAAAGCGTGGCCGAAAGTATGGCCGAGGTTCAACGCTTTACGGATATTAGCTTCATAGGGATCTTGTTTTACAATACGTTCTTTAATCCGAATGGTTCGTTCGAGCAATGATTTCAAGACGATAAAATCGATATTATCCAAATCAAACTTCAGGACATTTTCCCATTCTTCCGTCGTATCAATCAGCGCATGTTTCACCATTTCGGCATAACCGGAACGAAGATTTCTATCGTCTAATGTTTTAAAGAAGTCTATATTAATGAAGACACTATCAGCAGGTGCAAATACGCCTATTTCATTTTTCAGCCCCAGAAAATTAATTCCTGTTTTTCCACCGGTAGCAGCATCTACAGCACCCAACAAGGTAGTCGAAACATTTATATACCTTATTCCCCGTTTAAAAGTGGAAGCCGTAAATCCGCCAATATCTGTAATCATTCCACCACCCAGGTTAATCATCAACGATTTACGGGTAGCTCCATTTTCGCTCAGATACTTCCATATTTCCACTGCCGAGTTAATATTCTTATGCTCATCCCCACTTGGAATGGTGATAAGGTGACATCCTTTTAATTTTTCTGAAAGCAACAAGGCAGGCAAACAAAGTCTTCGGGTAGTATCATCAGTCAATACAAAAATACTTTCTGCGCTTTGGTGCCCAATAGCAAGGTTCAGTTCAGAGTTTAAATTATCACATATCTTTGTTATCGAATGACTCATCGTTTGAATTTTAGCATACAAAGATACTTTATTCTTTAAAAATAGCGGCTAAAATTGACTGAAAACTAAGCGATTTTTTTCTTCATTTCCTTTTTAAAAGTTTTTTTCAAAGAAATATGCTATATCTGTTGTATATATGAATACATGTTCATATATTTGCATAAAATTTATAAGCATGAATGAGAAACCGGATATTCGAAAAATGGAAGAAGCTGCCTACACCCTAAAAGCAATTTCTCAGGGAACCCGGCTATGTGTCATTTCATTATTATCGGAACAGGAAGAATTGACCGTTTCAGAATTGGTGGAACAATTGAGTTGTGAACAATCACTTCTTTCGCACCATCTTACAGACATGAGAGCAAAGGGGATTCTGAATTGCAGACGCGACGGGAAAAACTGTTTCTACTCACTCAGGAACAAGCAAATAGTTCAAATAATCGAATGTATACGTACGTGCAATTGCATATAAAAAATTTGAACAAACATATGAATACATGTTTATATATACATTATTTAGACTTAGCCGTGATCAATCTCAATTAAAAACAGCAGCATGAAAAAACTTATAAAAAAGCACCTGGTCAAAATTATCGGTGTTACCCTTGGAGCAATAGGCGGTTACCTGTACTATCACTTCGTGGGATGTACCAGCGGGACCTGCCCAATCTCATCAAATCCTTACATAAGCATTCTATACGGATCAGTTTTAGGATATTTACTATCAGATATGTTTAAAAAGAAAGAGCATGAAACGAATTAAAGATTATTTTAAGGGGTGGAAAATAGCCCGGATTATTCGATTGATTTTGGCAGGAGCCTTAGGAATTGCTTATTATTATGATCGTGAAAATCTTTTTCTCTTCGTAGGGATTATGCTGACTGCTCAGGCTGTTTTTAATATCAGTTGTCCGGGTGGTAGTTGCAGCACAAATTACAGAAGCGAAGAAAAAGCCATACTAAAAGTAAAGAAATACGAACCTAATAAATAAAAGAATATGTACAGCGCATTTTTAGTATCAAAAACGGAATGTATATCCTGCAATAATCAGGTGTTAAAATCATTGGGAACATTGCAAGGTGTTTTCGGAGCAGAATTAGATCGCATTGAAGGTCGAATCATAGTGAATCACACTGACGAAGTAACACGTGATAAAATTGTTGAATTACTTGCTTCATTGGGACTCCAGGGAAGGAATGAAAACCCGGAAAAATAAAGACGAATAAACCATCAATTTAAAATATGTACTTGAAACCATGAATATATAATCACTTTTCAGGTATAATTAAAGAAAATAATCATTAACAAATACAGAACATGAAAAAGATCATATTTGCAAGTTTCTTATTTACATTAGCATTTACGGCTTGCGCAGGCAATCATAAAAATAATAATTCAGAAGAGAATAAATCAACAAAAGAACAAAAGAAAATGGGAACAATTCATTTAACCAAAGCAGAATTTTTATCAAAAGTAGCTAATTATGAAACTAATCCTACAGAATGGAAATACCTCGGCGATAAACCCTGTATTATCGATTTTTATGCTTCATGGTGCGGTCCATGCAAAACAATTGCACCGATTCTGGAAGATCTGGCCAACGAATATAACGGACAGATCTATATCTATAAGGTAGATACAGAAGCAGAACAGGAACTGGCAGCAGCCTTTGGCATTCGAAGTATTCCGACCATTCTGTTTTGCCCAATGGTAGGAGCCCCTCAAATGGCTCAGGGAGCAATGCCTAAAGACTCTTTTAAACAGGCTATAAAAGAAGTATTACTAAAGAAATAAAAAAGTCAATCATTTACAGACAAAAAACAAGGCTTACCGGTAAAGCAGGCGAACAAATGCACCAGATAAAACCGCGATTGGAGCACGAACAGAATATTTAAAACATCTTAAAGGCAACACAATATTGTTCGGAATATTAGGATTTAGAATTAGAACAAAAAAAGAAAATTCATTACCTTTGTTTAATAAAATAATTCTATTTATAATTTAAAAAAATCATCATGAAAAAATTCATTATGTTAGCTATGGCTACTGCATTTATGCTTAGTACTACTGTAATGGCGCAATCGTCTTTATTAAACAAGGTAAAAGACAGTAAAGAAGTGAAACAAGCTGAAACCAATGTAACAGCTTCTGCTAAAACACGTGCAGACAAAATAGCGAAAGATTTAAAATTGACTGATGCCCAAAAAACACAAGTTATTGCTCTCTTTACGAAACAAGATGCATCAATTGCCAAACTAAAATCAGGGACAAAATCAGGAAGTGATGCTTACAAAACTAAACTAGCTGCAATTCAGAAATCAGGCGATACTGAGTTACAAAATATTATTGGTAAAGATAAATTTCAACAATATCAAGGTAGCCTTAAAGCCGGAGAACAACAAGCAAAGGATAAAGCAAATTCTAAGATTAAGTCTATAAAAGGTGACTTGAATATTAAATAATTAAAAACAATATATTGTAAACTCGGCAAACTCCCATTGTTCATTAGAACAGTGGGGGTTTATTTATTTTATAAATCACTGCCTTTTAATAATGTTCAATTTTCATAATTCATCCCCTTTGTGTTAATAAATAAGAATATAAATCTTTAGCATTAAACTTTTTAGTTGTTACCAAGTCAAATTAATCAGATTACTAAAATATAATTATTCATTTAAAACAATTACATTATGAAAAAGTATGGAATGCTAGTTATTGCTGCAATTTTCATGTTTAGCATGGCTGCAATGGCACAAGATCAAACTCCTCCTCAGGGACAAAATGGAGCAAAAAAAGAATTTAATCAACATGCAAGATCTCTGCCAACTCCGCAGATAAGAGCAGAACGATTGGCAAAACAATTGAGTTTAACCGATGACCAAAAAGCAAAAGTTCAGGCCTTATTTGAAAAACAAGATGCCGAGCGGGTAAAAAATCAGGCTGAAGTCAAGAAAACAAGAGAAGAAATGAAAGCTCAATTGGAGGCTGATCGTAAAGCTCAGGATGAAGAATTGGCAAAGATTATTGGAACTGAGAAGTTTCAGAAATACCAGGCTGAACGTGCTGAAAGAACGCAGAAAATGCAAAACAGAAGAAGTAATCCTAATCCCGATGGAGGTCCCGATGGAGGAGGTAATCCAAATGGAGGTCCTGATGGGGGAGGTAATTTTAATCCGGCACCTAACGATTAAAGACAACTCGATATAAAAAAGTTTCCATAAATCAAATTGATTTATGGAAACTTTTATTTCATAGTTTTTAATTATTGCTTCATTATTTCCTGTTGATGACGGATCGATTCTTCATGAATAGCAACTAAAATGGTTTTCATAAATTCACCGTCCATATCCATTTCTATGGCCTGAGCAATACGATTATGCAAAATCTCATCATAACGTTGTTCTTGTAAGATAGGCATATTATGTTCCTTCTTATAGATCCCTATCTCATTTGAAATGCGCATACGCCGTGCTAATAATTCCAGTAAACTATTATCCAGTTCATCTATCTGATGACGTAATGCTGTCAAACTTTCAGTAGATTGCGTCATATCACGTATCACTATGCTGTTCAGAATTAGATCAAGTACGTCCGGAGTTAATTGCTGTGCGGCGTCACTCCATGCTTTATCCGGATGACAGTGCGATTCAATAATTAATCCATCAAAATTCAAATCCATAGCTTGTTGACATAGTGGAGCTATCAATTCCCGCTTACCACCAATATGACTGGGATCACAAATTATAGGCAAATCTGGCAATCGTCGATGCAACTCTATTGGGATATGCCATTGAGGCATATTACGATATATTTTTTTATCAAACGTGCTAAATCCTCTATGAATGGCAGCTATACGACGAATACCTGCGTTATAAACCCTTTCTATGGCTCCAATCCACAAATCCAAATCTGGATTTACTGGATTTTTTATGAATACTGGAATATCGATTCCTTCCAATGCATCCGCAATTTCCTGAACCGCAAAGGGATTTGCAGATGTACGTGCGCCTATCCACAAAATATCCACATCGTTCGACAATGCTTCCCGCACATGTTTAGCCGTAGCAACTTCAACTGCCGTGTACATTCCAAGCTCCGTCTTAACCCGTTTAAGCCAGGGAAGTCCCACTGCTCCTACTCCTTCAAATCCACCTGGTTTTGTGCGTGGCTTCCATATGCCTGCACGGAAAATTTTTATTCCATGTGATGCCAAACCACGGGCGGTATCCATCACTTGTTCTTCAGTCTCCGCACTACACGGCCCGGCTATGATAAGTGGACGCTTAGCGTCAACTCCCGGTAATAAAATTGATTCAAATTCCATAATTTTTATTTTATCTTTTATTCCTATATTACTTGTAACTATTAACTCCTTTATCCAACAAATTGTACCTTTTAATCAATTAGTCAACATGATTCGTTGCAACGCTTCTGCCAATATCTCTTCCGGACAACACAGGGAAATCCGGACATACCGCATCCCTTTGTCTCCGAAAATAAATCCGGGTGTTATAAAAACATTTTTCCCGTAAAGAAGTTCATCCGCAAGTTCACCGGAATCTTTATAGCTGTCTGGTATTCTGGCCCAAATAAACATTCCTACCTGTTTTGTATTATAGTTGCAGTTTAACGCATCCATAATCTGATATGCCAGCACACGACGTTTAGCATACACTTTATTCATATCGGCATGCCATTCTTCTGAATTCTGTAAAGCCGCTGTTGCAGCTACCATCATAGGACGGAACATGCCTGAATCTACATTCGATTTCACCTTTAAAATCCATTGTACAAATTCAGCATTTGTGGACAACATAGCCATTCGCCATCCGGCCATATTATGGGCTTTACTCATCGAATTCATTTCAATGCAAATATCTTTTGCTCCTTCAACGGACAAAATACTTAGCTTGTCATCGTTCAGTATAAAACTGTAGGGATTGTCATTGCAAATAACGATATTATGTTTTTTGCCAAAAGCAACCAATTTCTCATATAATTCAATTGTCGCATTGGCACCCGTCGGCATATTGGGATAATTAACCCACATTAATTTCACATTGCTTAAATCCATTCGTTCAAGCGCTTCAAAATCAGGTTGCCAATCCCTGCTCTCATCCAGATCATACGAAATGATATTCGCTTCACAAAGTCGGCTGGCTGAAGTATAAGTTGGATAACCCGGATTTGGAACTAATACACTATCACCCGGATTGACAAAAGCCAAAGTAATATGAAGGACTCCTTCCTTTGAACCAATCAACGGTTGAATTTCAGTGTTTGGGTTTAACTCCACGTTATACCATTTCTTATACCAATCAGCAAAACCTTTACGTAGTTCGGGAATTCCCACATAGCTTTGATAACCGTGGACATTATTCTTTTTGGCTTCTGTACAAAGTGCTTCAATGGTAGCTTCTGAAGGTGGTAAATCCGGATTCCCTATTCCCAGATTAATCACGTTTTTACCTGCTGCGTTCATTTCATCCACTTCCCGTAATTTAGCGGAAAAATAGTACTCCGTAACGCTCTTTAATCGGTTGGCTGGTTGTATATTCATTCTTTTATGGTTATTGGCTGCGTATCAATTTTTATTGCCTGCTACGCATTATTATTCATCATTCCAAAAAATTCAAATCACTAACTGTTAACTAATCCTTGGGTGTTACCGCCGCTTTATATTCACCTAACAGTTGAAATGCTTTTGTCAGCGGCCGGATAGCATCAAGCGATTGTCGGTAGCGGGTATAGTCATCAAATGTCAGATTGACATAGAACTGGTATTCCCATTCCCTTCCTATGATCGGCAAAGACTGTATTTTAGTCAGATTTACATGATAAAACGATAAAATAGAAAGTACCTTAGACAGGCTTCCTTCTTCATGGGGTAAGGTAAAAACCAATGACGATTTATCCAGTTTTGTTCCGCTAATCATTTGTTCGGCAAGTGCAGGTTCAGCTATGATTAAGAAGCGTGTAAAATTTCGCTTATTCGTTTCTATGCCCTTAGCGACAATCTCCAAACCGTACTTCTCAGCGGCTAATGAACTGCAAATAGCAGCACGTTTCATAATTTTCTTTTTGGCAATCTCTTTCGCCGACAAGGCAGTATCTTCACTCTCGATTGCTTTCATCTTTTTGTGTGCATCCAGGAAATCTTCACATTGCATCAATGCAATCGGATGGGAATATACTTCCTTTATATCTTCTATCCGTTGGCCGGGCAATACCGCTAAATTATGTTCTATCCGCAATTTATGTTCTCCCACAATCATACAGCCGCTTTCACGTAGCAGGTTATGATTCTGCAGCAAACTGCCCGCAATGGTATTTTCAATGGCTATAATTCCCAATAACGAAGCATCGGCAGCTAACGCATTAAATAAATCTTTAAACGTATTGCACGGAAGAATCTCGATTTCTTCTCCTTCAAAATACTGTCGGGCGGCAATCTCGTGGAATGCCCCGCTTACGCCTTGAATGGCTACTCTTTTCATATTTGTTCTTATTTACACTGACAAAAAAAATCCTGCTCATTGTTGAGCAGGATTTCCATGTATTATCTATTTTATTATAGTATCGTTTTTACATAAAGGCTATCCTGCTCTCACCTGCTAAAGTAAAAGTAAAAATACAAGTATGTAAAAAATCGGTTTATCATAACGGGTGTCGTTTGTTTTGACTCTGCAAAAGTAATATAATTTTTAATTATTACAAACAGATTGTAATCAAAATGTTCAAAAAAATTTCAAATCACAAAATGAATTTTAAAATTAACAGGATAGATTTTGTAAAAACATCAACAAAAATAAGGTTCTTGCAAAATGTAATCAATCGGTATTAAAATTGTATGAATAATGACTCTTGTGATTAGTTCCGATTGAAAAGCAATGATTTTTCAGTTTTGCAAATAGTCTGCAAGAACACATGTACCGTCGAAAGTAATATAACGAAGCATCATTCTGCTATACCTATCAGAAAATCCGACAAGAATGCAAGTATCATTAGCTCTTTGACCTGAATACAAAATAAACAACCACGATGGCAAGTATTACAAGTACAACATAAAAATAATGCAGAAATTGCTGTCGTTTCTCCCTTCGTATTTCAAATTCTTCATAATCAGTTGTACCAATGAAATTCGGATCCCATTTTTCAAACTCATCATATTGTTCGTCGGTCAGTAATTCCAACTTATTCAGAAGGAAATGCTTTTCAGCATTTGAATTCAAACATTTAGCAAAGACCTGATCGTGTTCGATCCTGAGTGGTATAATCTGTCGGGCACGATTCGGTTGGCTTCCTGATTTGTAAACCACCTTCACGATTGTACCCGATTTTTGAGCATTTATGAGCAGTTCTTTCTTCTTCATACCTAAATTTTTAAATTTTTGCCAAATATAATGTAAATAGTTGAGTTGCATTAAACAAACACATGAAAATACTATGAATAAACTCTCAAATAGTCTATAAACATATCAGTTTGTCGCCTATTTAATTATTTTCATATCAAAACGTACAAAACACTATATCTATTATAACCAAATTATATTAAAATTGTTCATGAAAAATCCCATTTTTAATTAAATACTTTTAAATAAACTCTTATTTTACAACCTTTCGAACGCCATTTCAGAATAAGAACTTGCTTTATAAACAATGTCTTTATTTTGAATAAAACCATTATCAACGAAGTGATTTCTTTCAAAGAATAGCTGTTTCGCTATTCCTTATCATTAGAATAGCTTTATATCAAGATCGTATTCAGACCTCTCCGTACCTGAATTTTCTTTCAATAAAAAAAATGTTTAGTTGCATTCACACTCAGTATACAACACGTATTACACCGGAAATATCTTGAAAAGTTGTTATATATCAAACACTAATTATTAAACCTTGCGTTGCAGCTATTTATATTTTTATTCTTTCAACCCTGACAGTTCCTTTATGCGATTTTATATATGTATCAGGAATCCATTTATATTTTAGAATCCTGTTCTTAATTGATAAGCTATCAATGCAATATCCCGGGAAAGCGGAAGTACACCCATCTGTTTGATGATCCTCTGTCTGACCTGTTTTTAAATTTACAATTTCAATCGTACTTGTGTCTTTTACAAAAGCAACCAAACCATTATCTAAATCATAGTCCAGATATTCATGAATCATTTCAGGCTGTAACGATTCCTTTAAAGGCAAAAAATACCCAACCCAACAAGCATTACCACAACCTTGCCGCATGACAATATAATCTGAATTCTCGGCGATAAATAGGGGTATTCGGGTTTCGTATCCATCCATGGGAAACAGGTCGGGGTATGTTTTCAAATTCAACGAATCGCCCCATTGTATATGATACGTTGAATCAGTTACAACCTTTAATTTAACGACAACGCCCGGACGTATTTTCCTGTACTGAAAACAGGCATTCCAACTACCCTTCCCGTATTTCGAATCAACGAGCATCGAATCTCTATTTACAAAGCAATCGGGATGTCTCTGTTGAGCCAGCAATGATAACGAACAAAACAATAAGATGATAATTAGATTCTTCATAAAGAGCAATTTACGAACGAATACCAAGCAATTAAATACGTGTCCGTTATATTTTGTAAAACTTCGCACCGATGGACGGAATTTAAAATCCCGTGAATCTACATTCGCTGTATCTTCAATCCGGTTATTTCTTATATAACTTATCTCCAGTTCAAAATTCCACTACCTTTCCGGTGGAATTGCAGGTTTCCTGACAAGTAGAATACGTTGGACTTTTTCCAACAATCCGGCTTAAACGGACCGGATCGTCATGAAGATTTATGCTTCAATCCAAGCACCAAAGGGCAGTTTTTCCTGCAATTAAAGCATTTTTTCAAATAATATCCCTTCTCATTTCTATAATTTGATAACGGACGACATAATTTCTGACTTACGGTAATCCCATTCAATGCTTTTACCGGACAAGTATCAAGGCAAATCCTGCAATTATCAGGGCAAGTCTTATAATCTGCAAGTGGTGAAGGTTCAATTTCTATATCCGTCAATATTGCTCCAATTTGTATCATATTACCAAATTGCTTGTTGACCAGCAAATTATTCCGCCCAAGCACACCTAATCCGGCCAAATGTCCGGCATGCCTTAATGAAAGGATCGCCCGTCCTGTTTTATTTTCTTCATCCCAATATTCATAGGGATCATCTGTCGGTATGATGACATTTTTAATCCCGATAGAATCAAGTTCTTTTGAGATATGGAAAGTCAATAGATCAACAGCCTGTACACCCGACACGCTTAATTGAGTATATGGCACACAACTTTCGGCATACAAGGTTTCGGAAGGAAGCCGTATGGCAAAAACAATGACCGATTTTGTGTTTTTATAAATATCAGCAGGGTGAAATCCGTTGGGAGCACCTTCGAATCGATCCACCGGAGCTACCCCAAACAAATCAGCTCCGTTTGTAATTGCAATTTGTTTTATTACATCTTGAGGTATAACTGCCATTGTAGTATTTTTTTAAGTAATACGAATGCCTCCACAAACCACTCACAACGAACTTTCAATCATCGAAATTGAATGAACGTCACAGTAATCTGCCGTTTATTTTAAATTCAGAATCAGGATATTGTCTTTTAGATAACTATCATATTCCAACAACCCGATACCGATTCTTTATTCAATTAATATTATTTGCCTATATCCGGCTGCTATCATAAAAAAAAAATCTCGTTTTACTGTTTTTATGAATTCAACACCAAAGATAAATGTTTTTTTGAAAATAACTTTTTCAATGTTTAAAATTTTAAAAAAGTCACCTGGAACGCTCTTAATTTTACCGTAATTCTTATTCCGGATATATTTCAGATATAATTCAGATTAGGTTTTGAGTTGGAATAAATATGATTTACTTATAATTATTTCTCGAATATCACTTATATGTCACATACCATTAATGATATAAGACATATAAGTAATATCTAAGTAACATCTAAGTGTCAACTAAGTGTGAACCCCCTATGAACCAAAATTAAAAGCAGAACAGATGCAGGAGAAGACATGGAAATATAGAAACAGGGAAAAGAGGTGGTATATATATTGACAGGAAGGGATTTCGAGATTTCAAAAACAGGTTGAGATGCCGGATGACTGATTATGAAACGTATCATCAACCCGCACGATGAAAGAAGCCGAACTCAAACCACTCCGGAAGATTGACGCTTCAAGGTGGTTCAGGAATCAACAGCCCTGTTTTTAAAACCGGAGAGTAAAGCCCGAATTAAAATTAATTCCCGGCATCGGATAACCATAATTAACTTCATACTGTTGATTCAGCAGGTTATTCCCCGAAATAAATAATTCAAGATATTTCAACGGTGTGGCGGTCAGGCGGGCATTCAGCAAGGCGTAGTTTTGAGTCACGACAGGCTGAACAGACGTATAGAGATGTTCGATATATTGTGAAGACACATGGATTCCCCAGATTTTATAACGGTAATTAGCTCCGAGATTCAGTTGTTGGCGGGGAGCTGCAATCACGGGTTTATCCATGTCGAGATAACTGTAATTGGCATTAAAAGACAAATGCCGGTTCACAACATATCGGGCGGAGAATTCGACTCCTTTATTATTAAACGAACCGATATTTTCGCGCTTTGCCGCATAACCCTGACCGGTGACCTGAATCAGATTACTCCCAACGACTTTATAGGCCGTCAGTTCCAGATTCAAATGATTATTGAAGAACGATTGCAACCAGCTCAGTTCATAATTTATCAGGGTCTCGGGTTTTAAATCAGGATTGGGGGCGTACAAATAAAGTTCCATCACCGTGGGACTGCGATAACCTTTCGATACGGAGCCTTTGAAAGTGGTATTTTCAGTCAGATTATAATTCAATCCAGCTAACGGAATCAGTATATTGCCGAATTTCGAATTATTCTCCAGTCGTAATCCGGCACTGACAGTTAGTTTTTCGAACAATGTCTGCCGGGCATAGGCATAGGCTGCCAGTTCGTTGACAACGATCAGCGAATCGTGTTTATAGCCCTGATTGGCTGTTCCGCCGTATTGAGCAAAATCGGAACCAACCGTGACGTTAGTTTCTGAGGAGATTTTGAAAGTCTGGTACAGCATGGCGCCATCATTCCTGTCAGTGGAGTGGAATTTGCCACTGACGGGGTCATAAGTATCATGTGTTCCAAAGTTGTGATAAAGATCGAATCCGCCTTCCGAATGTTCAAATTTATTCCTGAGCGATACGGAAGCCTTACCCCGCAAAATATCGATATTAAACGGCACAGGAGCTTGATTAACCGGTCCGTTATCGTTGGCAATGTATTTTGCCAGACTAAAATCGGCGGTCAGAGTTAATTGCTTGTTGATTTCATATCCCGCTTTCGCATAGGCATTATTGATATTAAAATCGGTATTGGTACGGATCCCATCCGTCCGGTCATGATTATACGAAGCGAAAAGGCTCAGTTTATCCTGTTTATACCCTATTGTTCCAAAGTATTTTTGAGTATTATAGGAGCCGTAGGAAGCCCCGAGATTCACTTTCAACCCATCATCATGCTGTTGTTTGGTAATAATATTAACCACACCGGCCATCGCATTTGATCCGTAAAGAATAGAAGCCGGACCCCGAATAATTTCGACCTTTTCCACATCGGAGGCCACGTAAGCATCAGCCAACGGGTGACCGAAGAGGCCCTGATATTGCGGATGGCCATCGATCAACATCAACACATTCGTATTGGGCGAACTGCTTACACCCCGCATGGTGACAGACCCGGCACCGGTACTGGAGACACCAAAACCCAGCACGTTCCGTTCGGTCACGAAAATTCCCGGAACGAACGAATTCAGGGCAGGCAAGATATTCATTTGTCCTGTACTTTCAATGTCCTGTTTCGAAATCCGGGAGACCGACAGCGGCACGAGCTTACGGGATATTTCAATCTTTGAACCGGTAACTACAATTTCTTCGAGCTTTACACTATCACGGGGATTCTTTTGTGCATATGTAATTTTCAGGGAGAAAAAGGAGATCAACAGGAATAAAAAGAATTTTCGACGAGCAAGAAGTTGCTTTAACATGAGATCAATCGGAGTTGATAGGATATGGCGCATTAAAAGCGCAAAAATACAGAATTTTTCAAATAATGCAACCGGGTCAAAAGGTGTTCGGCTATTTACAGCTAAATTTGGTTATGTTATTTAGCATAAAACCGCATAAATTTCACAAAATACTTTGTTATTTTGACATAAAAAGCTGTTTATTTATTACGATTTATATGGTAAATAGGCTTTTTTATTGTAAATTTGCGCCTTCAATTTAAAAACCCTGTCCTAAATGAATAAAATTATCAGCAAGGAATATTTCTCTGCTAATGTGATAAAATTTGAGGTGGAAGCTCCGTTGATTGCTAAATCAAGAAAAGCCGGCCACTTTGTAATGGTGAAAATAGGTGTCAAAGGTGAACGCATTCCGCTAACAATAGCCGATGCTGACATTCAAAAAGGAACTATTACCCTGGTGGTTCAAAAAATGGGCGTTTCGTCGTCTAAATTATGCGCCCTAGAAGTTGGTGATTATATTACCGACATGGTAGGTCCATTGGGAAAAGCCACCCATATTGAGAATTTCGGAACGGTAGTATGTGCCTGCGGCGGCGTAGGGACAGCACCCATGATGCCGATTGTAGCAGCTTTGAAAAAGGCCGGTAACAAGGTTATCACCGTATTGGCCGCCCGCACAAAGGATTTGATTATCCTGGAAGAGCAAATGCGTCAATATTCCGACGAAGTGATTGTTATGACGGACGATGGTTCCTACGGCACACAAGGATTAGTGACTAACGGAATAGAAGGCGTGATTAACCGCGAAAAAGTTGATTTATGCGTAACAATCGGGCCGGCTATTATGATGAAATTTGTGAGTCTGCTGACGAAGAAATATGACGTACCAACTCTTGCTTCGCTGAACACTATCATGGTGGACGGAACAGGAATGTGCGGAGCCTGCCGGGTAAGCGTTGGCGGAAAAACGAAATTTGTTTGCGTGGATGGTCCTGAATTTGACGCTCACCAGGTTGATTTTGATGAAATGCTGATGCGTCTTGGCGGATACCGCGACATTGAACGCGAAGAGATGGAAGAATATAAAGCGACCTCTACTCCGGCCTGAGAACAGCGGTAAGTCATATACACCGAATGCTTTTCAATCTGCAAAACAGAATATAATTATTAACAACACAAAATACTCACAATTTCCTTTTGAGGAATTAGGATACTACCAATAAATATGAATAATACCGAAGCTAGAGCTGAAGCATGGAGAGTTGAGTTGCGCAACGCCATGAAAGCCAAAGACCGTACTAATATCGAGAGGGTTCACATGCCCGAACTGGATCCTGTATACCGTAGCCACAGCAGAGTGGAAGAAGTGAACCTCGGACTGACAGCCGAAATGGCTATGCAGGAAGCCAAACGTTGTCTGGACTGCGCCAACCCAACATGTATGGAAGGTTGTCCGGTAGGGATCAGCATTCCCACCTTTGTCAAAAACATTGAACGGGGCGAATTTCTGGAAGCAGCAAAGACATTGAAAGAAACTTCCGCACTACCGGCAGTCTGCGGTCGTGTTTGTCCACAGGAAAAACAATGCGAGGAACGTTGTATCCATTTAAAAATGAAAAAACAAGCCGTGGCAATCGGTCACCTCGAACGCTTTGCCGCCGATTACGAACGCGAAAGCGGGAATATCTCGGTTCCGGAAGTAGCACCAAATAATAATATCAAGATTGCAGGTGTAGGTTCAGGCCCCGCAGGACTTGCTTTTGCCGGTGATATGGCAAAACTGGGTTATGAGGTAGTTGTTTTTGAAGCACTGCACGAAATTGGCGGTGTGTTGAAATACGGTATCCCTGAATTCCGTTTGCCTAATGAAATAGTAGATGTTGAGATTCAGAATCTGCAATCCATGGGAGTTCATTTTGTCACCAACTGCGTAGTAGGTAAAACCATTACCATTGCCGACCTGGAACAGGATGGATTTAAGGGTATCTTTGTTGCCAGCGGCGCAGGACTACCCCGCTTTATGAATATCAAAGGAGAAAATCTGGTAGGTGTCATGTCGTCGAACGAATACCTGACTCGTGTCAACCTGATGGATGCTGCCAATCCTAAATCGGATACTCCGGTATTCTTAGGCAAGAAAGTAGCTGTCATCGGCGGTGGAAACACAGCCATGGATTCTGTGCGTACAGCACGACGCCTGGGTGCCGAACGGGCCATTTTGGTATACCGTCGTTCGGAAGAAGAAATGCCAGCCCGTCTGGAAGAAGTGAAACATGCCAAAGAAGAAGGTATTGAATTCTTGACATTGCACAATCCTATTGAATATATCGGCAACGAACAAGGACGCGTTACACAAATGCTGCTTCAAGTTATGCAATTGGGCGAACCGGATGCTTCCGGACGTCGTTCACCGGTAGAAATTCCCGGCAAGACAGAGTTGATCGATGTAGATGAAGTAATTGTAAGTGTTGGAGTATCACCGAACCCATTAATTCCACAATCCGTAAAAGGGCTGGAAGTAACCAAATGGGGAACGGTAGTGGTCAATAACGACACCATGCAATCGGCCGTTCCGGTTATCTTTGCCGGAGGTGATATTGTACGCGGGGGAGCTACCGTAATCCTTGCCATGGGTGATGGTCGCCGTGCTGCCAAGGCCATGGACGAATGGATAAAAAGCAGTAAGTAGGTAATAAGCAAATATAAAAACACGCCTTCCGAAGTATCGGAAGGCGTGTTTTGTATTACAGTATCGTTACTTTTATTTGATATTCAATTCATCTATCAATCGCTTAGCACCGCCTATTTTGTCCATAACAAAGAGGATATAGCGAACATCCACGCTAATGGTACGTTGCAAATCCGGTTCAAAGACAATATCGCCGCTCATTGCTTCCCAGTTACCATCAAACGCAAGGCCTAACAATTCGCCCTTAGCATTGAAGATCGGACTTCCTGAGTTTCCACCGGTAATGTCATTATTGCTCAGGAAAGCAACATGCATTTCACCCGTTTTCTGATCAACATAAGCACCATAATCATTTCCCTGAATTGCTTTCTTGAGTTTTGGAGATACATCAAACTCTTCGTCACCAGATATTTCCTTTTGGAGAATACCTTTGGTCGTCGTGTAGTAATTATAGTCCACCGCATCGGCAGGTTGGTATCCACCCACTTTACCATACGTCAAGCGCATTGTCGAGTTGGCATCCGGATACATGGCTTTGCCGCTTTCGGCAGCCATTGCTTTAATCCCGCTTTCGAACAGACGTTCGGCATCTTTGATTTTTTCGCTTGTTTTAGTATATTCTTCCCCCCGAATGACATCCATCGTTTTCTTTATTTCTTTATAGAAAAGCAAAGCCGGATCCTTCGAGAAGTCTGTCTTATTCTTTATCGCTTTTGTGATCTTCTCCAGCGATGTAAAATCGGACTTATCGAATAAGTATTTTGCATACTTCGCATAATTACCTTTGAATTTCTTTTGTATTTCAGTATAAACTTCGGGCAGGGCGTCGGCATCCACCGATTTCTTATACACATCCAACATAGCTACCAGCGTGGCCTGATCGACCGAGGGGTAATAATCTTTATAGATTGCGGCTGTCTGAGTCAGTAATGAGTCCTGAGGAAGATTCTTTTTAATGAGCTTATCTTCCTGAGTGGCAATACGCGGCATTTCCGTTCCGTTCAGGAGTGATTCCATTAAATAATTCATGGCGCGGCTATACGGATAAATCTTCGCATATCCATCTTCGAGCGTTCTCAGCACGTTCTTGTATTTAGCCTTCCGGTCGGGTGAAGCATTTACCCAAGCAGAAAAAGCTTTCTCCTGTTGTTGCTTTTCGCGGATAGTTCCCAGTTTAATAATGGCTTTATTCATACCAATACTGTTTTTCCAGTAATTCGAACTACGGGCAAACTTGCTGGCATAGGCTATATTGATTGCTTCATCAGCCCGCATAAACGAATGCCAGACATCTTGCTTTGCGCCCCGGACATCAATGCGTGCCTGATTGGATGTTTTCATCCGGTTATTCACGCCCCATGAAGAAAGATAGCGTGTCGTAGTGCCGGGATTCCCCAAAATCATGGTGTAATCGCCCGGCGCATATCCCTGATTGGAAATTGTGGCAAAGCGTTTAGGTGAGTAAGGAACATTATCCGGCGAATACTTTGCGGGCTTGCCGTTCTTATCGCAGTATACGCGGAAAACCGAAAAATCTCCGGTGTGCCGCGGCCACATCCAGTTATCGGTGTCGCCACCGAACTTACCGATAGAGGAAGGAGGTGCAAACACGAAACGAACGTCGGTAAATTCTTCGTAAACGAATAAATAATATTCGTTACCCGAATAAAACGACCGCACTTTGGCTAAATAATGTGTACCCTTTTCGGTTTCCTTCTGAATAGCCTTGATAATCGAATCCTCGCGATTCACCCGTTTCTTTCCGAGCAATGTATCCGGCAATTGGGAGATAACCCGCTCGGTAACATCCTGTATTTTGACAAGAAATTTCACCGAAAGTCCGGGAGTCGGGATTTCATCACTTATTTTATCGGCTGTAAAACCGTCTTTCAGATAATTATGCCCTACGGCACTATGCTGCTGAATAGCCTCGAAACCGCAATGATGATTAGTGAAAACCAGTCCCTGATTGGAGACCATTACGCCGGTGCATCCGCCACCGAAAATAACCACGGCATCTTTCAGGCTGACATTATGATCGCTGTAAATATCTTCGGCCGTAAGCGTAAGCCCCAAGCCATTCATCTTTTGAATGTTTAGTTTTTGAATTAATGGCAACATCCACATGCCTTCGTCTGCTTTCACCCCAGCGAACAGGCTGAGTGAGAGCAACAGAATGAAAACTTTTCTCATGAATTTTATATTATTGATTATTGATAAAGAAAACAGAGGAATAAATCGGATATATGATAACGAATTTTGAATATTAATACAAGACAAATGTAATACATAAATTCTGATTTTATGCCATATTGTATCATTTTATGGGAAAACAAGAGACAAAAAGCAGTTTTTTATGCGTTTTCCTTGTTTCGAATCCAGTTTACCACACAACATATACGCATTTATATATCCTGGTTTCAATTTGCCAAATAACGCACACGTTTTCTTATGTTCCAGTTTCAATTTGCCAAATAACGCATACGTTTTTCCGTGTTCCGTTTTCAATTTGCCAAATAACGCATACGTTTTCTTATGTTCCAGTTTCAATTTGCCAAATAACGCATACGTTTTTCCGTGTTCCGAATCAGGATGGATAAATAACGCCCTATTTTCAACAAATATCTATTGAAAATCCCGTTTCCGACATCATTTTTCCGTCAATCGCACAAAAGGAATCCCGGAATTATCCGCCATAAAAAAGAAGGCGAAAACAAGTTCGCCTTCTTTATGTCGGTTATTTTCCTGTTTTTAAAACGAAAATGCGGCTCCGAGCAGGATATTCGTTCCCTGAACATCGTAACCATAGTAATCCTGATATTTTTTATTGAACAGATTATTCAACTTTCCAAAAAATGAGATGGTGTTATTGTAGGAATAGGTTGCACCCAAATTGAAGTCCACTTTATCCTGCATGGCAACAGCCACAGTGCCCAGCTTAGCAAAGCGGGAGCCTTCGTAATACAGGTTAGCCGACAACGCCAGCTTATCATTCATCCGGTAACCGGCATTTACCTGAGCTTCGTATTTTGGCATGTTCCAGGCATATTGTTCCGTATCCACATTCCAGGCATTATAAGCCCATTTCAGTTCCACATTTAACTTATCCTGCATGTTATAATTGGCACGAAGACCAAGTCTTGCCTGCGAAGCATTGCTGTATACAACATTAAAACGATTGCTAAACACCGTTGAGATCGACGACGACTCAGACACTACCGGATTGACTAACATATACTCCTTATTCACATAAAAATACTGGCCGTTGATGTGTTTATAGTCGATATAAGCATCCACCAACAGGTTATAAATCGGTTTTATTTTGATTCCGGCAAACAAATCGAAGGGAATGTATGTATCATTAAGCCGAAGATCGGAAAAGATATAAGGATTTTCCGTCAATGTCCTATTCAGAGTATTCACTTCATAATTACCCGTCAAGCCTCCATAGATGGAGAGTTGCTTCGGGATAGCTTTCCATTCGGCAGAGACATCGGCGGAAGGATTCATAAACTTTCCACGCACAAAAGACAAACCTGACTTAAAACCTAACCGCACGGTATATTCGGGGCGGTCGATACGATAATACGGACTTAATTTCATCACAGAATACGATTGCCAGGAAGAGGGATCCGGAATATCAGCTTTTGTATATATCATATTGTACAGTTCGAAATCCAATCCCAAACGATTCTGCTCACTCGGCGAGCTGAAACCGGCCACCGTGTGTACCAGCTTCTCACTAATCCCGTTGGCCGCGTTAAGAGCCTGATATTGGACTTCAGCCTGATAGTTTAGCCCCGCGGACAAAGGTAACGAACGAACTCCTACCAGAACATTCAAACGCCAGAAAGTATTGTCTGCCGAATTGTTTGCCAGCGTATTTACAGGGAAACCCGCCAATCCCGAACCTTGTTTCTCGACATAAGCGGACGTATTACTCTGGTTCACTATCGAATCGGCAGCATTGTAATAATTCCCGTAGTATTTAAGATACTCATGCCCTCCCCCAAGTCCGGCATACAGTGCAAATGTTTTAAACACCTTGTCAAACGATAAGTTTGACAAGGTCGTGGAGTGCATCTGCTTTGAATCAAAAGTAGCCAGATGATTCAACGAAAAATCAAGGCGCGTATCGGGTGTATTGATTAATGGATAAGCAAAATCGCCCAATGTATTCAAATAATTCCCAACAGCCAGCCGTGCATACCCATTATTGATATTTATATGCTTATCCGTTATCAGTTCGGCAGCGGGCAGGTTCAGAATATTAAAGCCGACATTGAGTGGCAGATTAAAATCGCTGTATTCGGCAGGCAGTTTTGCCATATCGGGCTCCAGCACCTGTGGCATAGAATTGATTTTTCCGGCATCATGAATCACAGGCCGGTACTCACGTTCCACGGAGACATTACGGTTCAGGATCGTATCCTGGCCCTGTAGCGAAAATAAAGACCCGAGCGAGCATAAAAATATCGCCGGCAAGTATTTTGAAGTTTTCATCCGAAGTTTATTTATAGATTAACTTATAAAGTCATGTCTTTTTATTCAAATAGCTGTATGGACATAAAAAAAAACTCATTAAAACTCATTATATTGTCATGAAGGAGATTTAATGATACATATTTTTATCCATTAACTTCATTTCCGGATAACCGGATTACGGCATTTTAGGAAATTTGGAGAAATCGGGTTTACGCTTTTCGAGAAATGCGTTTTTTCCTTCGTGCGCTTCTTCCGTCATATAATAAAGCATGGTGGCATTACCTGCCAGTTCCTGAATACCCGCCTGACCGTCCAGCTCGGCATTCAGCCCGGCTTTAATCATGCGCAATGCAATCGGGCTATGCTGCATCATTTGTTTACACCAATCCACCGTTTCGTTTTCCAGTTGATCAAATGGAACTACCTTATTCACCAATCCCATTTCATAAGCCTCAGCGGCGGAATACTGCCTGCAAAGAAACCATATCTCGCGGGCTTTCTTTTGTCCGACAACGCGCGCCAGATATGAAGATCCGAAACCGGCGTCAAAGCTCCCCACCCGGGGGCCGGTCTGTCCGAAGATTGCATTCTCCGAAGCGATGGAAAGATCACAAACCACATGCAAAACATGTCCGCCTCCGATAGCATAGCCATTCACCATTGCCACTACGGGCTTCGGCAAACTGCGGATCATCTTTTGTAAGTCGAGTACGTTCAAACGGGGAATTCCGTCCTTACCGATATATCCGCCAATGTTTTTTACATTCTGATCGCCACCCGAACAAAAGGCTTTATCCCCTTCTCCGGTAAGTATGATGGTAGAGATGTCCTGCGACTCTCTGCAGAAAATCATCGATTGAATGATTTCCTTAATAGTATCCGGCGTAAACGCATTACGATAACGGGGACGATTGATCGTTATCTTGGCAATTCCTCCGAAGTATTCAAACTTTATTTCTTCAAATTCTTTAATAGTTGTCCAGTTTCTCATATCAATATTTTTATTGTGTAATGTTTTTGTCGTGTTTATTTGACAGAATAATAGAAATAATAAGCATTGCCATTGAAAATATACAGAGAAGACTTCCTGCATTTTCCTTTACAAACAAATCGCTGTAATCAATGAAATATAATTCACAAGCAATGATGATAACCGCCAATGGCAATAAAAAAAATCTAATTTTTTTCCTCATTATCCGGTCTGCTTATTTTTATATTATTAAAATATCCTTTATAATTTTCGGTATTCAATGCCGCATCTGTAAAAATCTCAAGAACGGTAGCTTCACCGGCATTAAAAAGCGTTATTAAACAGTCTTCCAAATCCCTGGAATTATCGCATTCAAGATAATGCAGTCCATATGCTTCCACCAGCGATTTAATCTTCACTTGGTGGGGTGTTGTGAAAAAGTTCTCGCAATCTGCCATTAAGCGGGCATCACCGATAAACTTGAAGATGTTTCCACCATTATTATTCAGTATAATGATTTTAAAATTCTCCCCCAAATAATTATTCCACATGCCGTTAGAATCGTATATAAACGACAAGTCGCCAGTTAGGTAGACTGTGTTTCGTTTCGACGAATATGCAAAGCCTGCGGCAGTAGACAAACTTCCATCAATGCCCGAAGTCCCCCGGTTGCAATAATAAGAGATGTCATTACGGGTTGGGAATAGTTGTGTCCAGCGAACAGAAGTACTGTTGGCCAATTGCAGGATAGTATCCGCAGGAAGCAATTCCAGCATCTTTGTAACGGCACTCATATCCGACAATGGAGCATTCTCTACAAAAGCATCGTGGCGTTTAGCAATGATTCTCATATGCCGATGATATATTTTGGCATAATTACTGTCCGCCTTTCCCCGAGGCATTGCCTCGAGCGTCCCGATAGCCGAACCGGGAACGATAGTAGTCAGGCTTTTATACGTATCTGCATAGGGTAGGGACGATTCGAACTGCCAATGTTCGAGCGGTTGGTATGCTTTCAAAAACAGCTTCATTTGTTTAGCAATAGCCGAATGGCCAATGGTTATAAGTAATTCCGGCCGAAATAATTCCTTTTCGTCTTCCGATAGTGATGCAAAAAAGACTTCCGGCCTGCAAATTATATTTTCACCGCTTATATTCGATAAATTTTCACCTATCACCACCACATCCGGCTCATCCGCCAACTTATTGGCCAAATCATTTAAACGATCATTCTTCGATTGAACCCCGACAATGATTAGTTTCCGAGTATAGGAGATCCATGCTGCGGATAGCTTATGCAGACTTTCATTTGTCACAAAAGTCTCTGCAGCGATCGTATTAATGATTTTCGGATTGCTGTGACGTGCAGGAATGGCCGTATAAATAGGTTCGCGCAAAGGAACATTGATATGTACCGGACCATATGGAATGCTAACTGCCTCATCAATCATTTGAGATACCTGTCGGTCCGAGAAAGCCAAATCATCCGGCAGGGATGTTTCAACCGGCAACTCTACACCCGCCTTTATATAGTTGGCGTAGATATTCGCTTGTCGGATCGTTTGTCCATCTGCCTGGTCAATTGTTTCCGCCGAGCGGTCCGCCGTAAATACAATCAGGGGGAGGTTCTGATAATACGCTTCCGCTATGGCCGGTGCAAAATTAAGTACCGCAGTTCCCGAAGTACAAATCAATCCTACAGGTTCGTTGCTATGCTGGGCAATCCCCAGCGCAAAATAAGCAGCCGAACGTTCGTCGGTCATACTAAGACATTCAAGTCCCGGATGAGCGATAAATGCCAGAATCAACGGTGCATTTCGTGAACCGGGAGCTATTATTACTTTGCGTACTCCTTGTCGATAGCAAATTTCGGGTATATTGGTTATTCCCTGTCGGAAATGATTCATATTTATTTGTTCAATTTAATTTATTCAACTTTTCCGACGGTTAGGACATTGGAGAAGTTCTAGATATTAGTTACAGGTTACGCAAAACATTCATCATAGTCAGCATCTTATTATCCGTCTCTTCCCATTCCTTCTCGGCAACTGACGACACGGTTATTCCCGCTCCGCTATAAAGAACAAACTTCCGATGGCATAATTGCAGACAACGTAAGTTTACAAACAGATTACTTTTACCTTCGATATTTAAAGGACCCAGGAAACCGGTATAATATGCCCTGTCATGTTTCTCATTTTTCAGAATAAAATTACGGGCGGCTTCTTTCGGCAAGCCACCTACGGAAGGCGTAGGATGGATCGCTTTTAAAAAGACGCCCAATCTGTTCTTCAAATTATTGGAGTCGAATTCGAAGCTCGTTTTAAGATGAATCAGGTTACCGGCCTTATAACTTTCCGGACCTTGCAATGTATAATTATTGATTCCTATTTTTTTCAATGTTTCTTCCACAAAACCGGTAACGATTCCCTGCTCCTTTATCTCTTTTTCGCCCCAACGGTAAGAATCTATTTCAGCATCTGTCGCAATTTGAGTTCCGGCAAGCGAAACAGTCTTTACTTTTCCATATTCAATCACCAACAATGGCTCCGGGCTCGCCCCTATCCAACATCCTACTTCAGGAAGTTGAATGATATAAACAAAAGCATGCGGGTAGGTTAAGCATAAATGAAGAAAGAATTCACTTGTGTCAAAGTCATTGTTCAACGTTTCGTTCCTGACCTTCGACAAAACAACTTTATGAAATTTTCCTTCCTCCATTACCTGTTTTGCGTCATTCACCTGTTGGATAAAATCTTCGGGAGCGGTTGTTATGATTTCTTTATCCGAAGGTTTTTCTGTAGATAGAAATACGGAATTTTCGGATAAGTCTTTTATAAAAGCAGGGGCAATATTGTCAGCTTGAAAAATAGCATCAGGTTTCAGGAGAAATGAATGGTGCTGCTCTGTTCCAAAAAACGGGGCAATTATAAAACCCGTTCTTTTTTCTATATCCTCTAACGAATCAATTTCCGCCGGGAAAGATTGATGCTGTACTAATGTTGTAATATCCTGTTGAAGCGGTAGACGGTATGAAGCAAAAGGAATATATTGTTTCAGGCAAACCGTTTGCAGATCTTTAAGCGACAGGTATGAATTATTCTCTAAACTCATTATAAAACCTTGGTCTTTACGGGTAGAATACGGTTAGTTAGGCGACAAACAGAAATTAATGTGTCATTTATATCCTTTATATGAATTTCCCATACATGCGAGGTGGTACCCTGATGAACAATATTAGCTTCCGCCAATACAAAATCCTCCGAAGTAGTACCAACATGACTTCCACTAATTTCGACACCCAACACATAGTATTTGGATGGATCGACTAATACCAGAGAACCCGCACTTCCTGCCGTTTCGGCTAATGTCATGATTGCTCCGCCATGCAAACGTTTCATAGGTTGAATGGTCCTTTCGTCAATGGGCATTCGGGCAACGACACGACCCAAAGAAATTTCCAAAAACTCAATACCCAAATGTTCAATCATCGTGTTTTTACACAGATTATTAATATCTTCCATATGAAGTCTTTGAGCCATAGCCGATAATATTAAATTGTAGAATACCTACTCTAACTGGTATGCAAAGATAAGAAATTATCTAAATCAGTCCTAATTATCTTTCTTTAATCATGAACAACAAGTTACTATATCTTTTGTTCACAAACAGTTATTTCGCGTAGGTTGAAATGGACAACAGAACATTGCCAATTCACGATGTGCAGGATATTAAACGTATGGTTATGTGCAACTCAAAGATACAAAGTTACGTTGAATCCGGATAATTGGCTTTATCTGTTCGCAAATACAAATGCAACTAATAATACGTCGTATGTTTATATTTATACAGACTTTAGGCAAGACAAAGCTGATTCTAAATACAGAAACACAAAAGGTGCACGTAATTTTCCGGGAATACCTTATACGGGTTAATCAACGGGACATATCAAAAAAGATCCTTTGAAAATTAATTCTTCGCTTAAAGAAGCCGTTTAAATAAAGCTTCGGAAGATATTGAGATAAGAAGAAGTTACTCTTTTACAACATGGAGTTATAAGTTCCGCACTTTTACCGGCTTGCGGTTAACTACTGCGGTTAACTCAGGTAGCCCGTAGAAACCACGCGTAAAAACTTTGTAAACAAGGATTCCCAAAAAGTAAAACACAAAAGCAGTAGTAAATCCGGCTATTACATCAATAACATAGTGTGCCTGAATATAGACAGTTGCAGTAACTAAAGCCAGATAAATCGGGAATAAGATTGATAACAAAATGCGTTGGCGGTTTTTTACAATTAAAATCATAATTAAAGTTGAAATACCAACGTGTGAGCTTGGGAAAGCTGCCGTCGGTCTCTCACCTACCTGCTGTGTGTTTTGTACCATTTGAGAGAAAAATCCTGAATTATTACCAATCGATGACAGCGCCTGATGCTTGTCAAAATAGAATCCTATTTTAGGAAAAACACCTGAATTTACCTGATCCAAACCGATAGCCTGATAATAATACTGAGGTCCGGCAGTAGGGAAAAGAATATAAATAAGGTAATAACAGAAGAACGAAAAAAGCACAACAAAAATGAATTGCTCAAATGCTTTTTTATTCTTTAAAAAGAAGTACATACTCGTGCAAACGATCAACGGATAATAGGAGAGATAACCCATATTCAAAATTTCACCAAACCAATGCTGAGGAAAATGTTGAATAAACACAAGAGCCGGTTGAAATCCGAATATGGCTTGTTCCAAACCGGCTAATAAATGGTCGTAATTTGGTAACATTCTATTTATATCAAATGTCTCCGGGTACCAATATACAAGCAAACCTCCGACAAAAGCAAAGCGAAGAAACCGGATCACCCACGAGTTCTTAAGTGAATTTAAATAGGCCAATCCAATGATTACGAATACCATCAACAACCTTGCTCTCAATAATTCTTTAATTACCTCAATCTCCGGTCTTAAAAAGAGAATAATTAAAGAAGTTATCAAGATATAAATAAAAGTCAGTTTCTCAACCGCTAAAAAACGTACAGATCTATTTCGAACCATTAGCTTAGGACAATACTACCATTAATACACAAATTACCTAAAAAAATCTTTTTTGTCATGACAAAAAAGCAATAATCCAAATCATATAACTATGTATTCCTCAATAAGTAACACTTATATTTATTCATTTGAAATAAAAAATAAATTTTAGAAAACAAAGATACTGCTTTTATAACAAATAAAACAATTTATCAGGCATTGAAATCACTTTTTATTTCATTTTTATTACAGCCATATTAGTTTTTTGTTATTTTTAAATTTAAAAACTTTTATTTATTAATAGTCAAATTATTAATTGATTGATTTTAGGTCCTTCAATTAACGTTTTAAAACAGGTTATAAACGTGTTATACGTTTTGTGTTATGGAAATATGAAAAGAATTTCCTAAATTTGCATTTTATGTAAGGAAATTGTATTCTGTATACAAGTCCATTTCACAAACAGCAAAATCAAATTACATGACGAATAATGTTGGCGATAAATTGAAAACTATTGGCATTTTTAACGATAGTTTTCCACCAATCATGGATGGAGTTTCGCTTGCTACCCAAAATTATGCATATTGGCTACATCAAAAGGGACAACCGGTTTGCGTAATTACTCCTAAATCACCAAATTATTCCGACAAAGAACCGTATCCGATTTATCGGTACACTTCCATTCCTGTTATAGGTCGTAAACCTTATCGGATAGGACTTCCCGAGATTGATTATTCCTTTAAAACTGACATTGAAGATATTTCATTTGGTTTGGTACATGCGCATTGTCCTTTTAGTTCGGGAAAGTTGGCATTAAGCATCGCTAAAAAACAGGGAATCCCTTTAGTCGCAACCTTTCACTCTAAATACAGGGATGATTTTGAACACTCTGTTTTCAATAAATATATTGCGAAACAGATGACCAATGAAATAATCCGCTTCTTCGAAAAAGCCGATGAAGTGTGGATTCCACAGGCTTCTGTAGAAGAAACCATTCGTGAATATGGATTTAAAGGAAAAGTCGAGGTTGTAGACAACGGAAATGATTTCGCTACAAACGATCCAATCGGACCCATAAAGGAAGCTGCCAGAAAACACTTAATGATCCCTGAAAAAGAGATGGCCTTCCTTTTTGTCGGTCAACATATCTGGGAAAAGAACACACGGCTAATCGTTGAATCACTGGCTTTGATTAAAGACCTTCCTTTCAAAATGTTTTTTATCGGGACTGGTTACGCTGCTTCCGATTTAAAGCAACTTGTTGATGATTTTGGTTTAAGCAATAAAGTTGATTTTGTAGGAATAATCACTGATCGCGACAAGATAAAACAATATTATGCTGCGGCTGATTTATTTTTATTCCCATCAATCTATGACAATGCACCTCTAGTGTTTCGTGAAGCCGGTGCGATGCATACTCCTTCTATTCTGGTCCGGGGCTCATCATCGGCCGAAAATGTCACAGACAACTTCAACGGTTTCCTTGTAAGCAATACCACCGAATCTTTCGCTGCCAAATTAAGAGAACTAATGGACTCTCCGGAGAAAATTCGTGTCGTTGGATTGAACGCTTCGAAGACGATTGCCCGTTCATGGGAAAGCGTTATTGAAGAAGTCCTTGATCGATATAAAAAATTGATGCTGAGAAAATGGAAAAAATAATTCAACCGACAATAACAACCAAAAAAGTTGCCAAGCCGTTTCGGGCGTATCAGGTCCTGATTCCGATTCTACTCGGCTTAATTGTCATTGGCTGGCTCTTCCTCGACGAATTCAACCCCAACGTTTTTCTCTCCTTTAAATTCACTGTTTTCAGCGCTATGTTTATTGCTTTGGCTCTGATGTTAATGCTTATGAGGGATTTTGGCATGATGTGGCGATTCCGGTTGCTTACAGACAAAGAACTATCCTGGAAACAAGCATTTCATATTAATGTATTAAGCGAATTTACTTCGGCAGTGACTCCGGCTGCAGTAGGCGGTTCTAGTTTGGTGGTTATTTTTCTCATTAAAGAAGGAATTAATGCAGGCAGAAGTACGACCATTATGTTTGTAAATTTATTCTTGGATGAATTATTTTTTCTCATTGTTTGCCCTGTCATTTTTCTCTTTATTCCGATCAACCAACTTTTCAATTCTTCCTCCCTCATTGTTTCTTCATTCGCCTATATTTTCACCGGGCTCTACGTAACACGGTTCATTTGGGCCTGCATTATGTTTATTGGCATTTTCAGGCGTCCTACCTGGATAAAACATATTTTGCTAACTCTTTTTAAACTCCCTGTTTTGCGTCGGTGGTATTCTAAGGTAGAAGTCCTGACCAACAACCTGGTGCAAGCCTCGCAAGATATTGGCAATCATTCATACTTGTTTTGGTTTAAAGCATTTGGAATGACTCTATTTACCTGGACTTCCCGTTTTCTGGTTGTCAATGCCGTATTTATGGCTTTTAGCCCTCAAAACTTACATCACTTAGTCATTTTTGCACGCCAGTTGATTCTGTGGATATTTATGGTTGTCAGTCCTACTCCCGGCGGTAGTGGCGTAAGCGAATATGCCTTCAAGGAGTATTACAGTGATGTTTTTTCATCTAAATATTCTGAAAGTGCTATTATCTTTGTCACCTTAATTTGGAGAACAATTAGTTATTACTTATACCTTTTAATCGGCGTATTGGTTATCCCCAACTGGATTAAAAAGTCTTTTTCCAAAAACACTTCGGAGAACAACAAGTCTTCCAAACAAAAAACAACTACCGAATAACAAAATTAACTGGATTTTATTTTCTACATCTTTAATAAACGCTCTTGATTTAAGAACTTAAATTACAATTATTTATAATGATAAAAAAGATATTTTTCACCACAGTCTTTCTACTTTCAATAAACTCGGCTTTTGCCTGTACTAATTTCTTAGTAGGAAAAGCTGCTTCCGCCGACGGTTCTACATTAATCAGTTACAATGCTGATTCTTATTTCTTATTTGGTTGTCTATATCATTATCCGGCAGCTACCTACCCCGCAGGTTCAATACGGGATGTCCATGATTGGGATTCCGGTAAATTTCTTGGAAAGATAAAAGAAGTTGAGAAAACTTATTCTGTAATCGGCAATATGAACGAACATCAGGTTAGTATTGGCGAAACTACTTTTGGGGGTCGTCCGGAGTTAGTCGATACGACCGCCACAATGGACTATGGTAGTTTGATCTATATTGCATTACAGCGATCTAAAACCGCTCGTGAAGCAATCAAGGTGATGACTGATTTAGTTGCCGAACATGGCTATTGCAGCGAAGGCGAGTCCTTCTCTATTGCAGACCCGAATGAAGTATGGATCATGGAAATGGTAGGCAAGGGAGCGAATAACAAAGGCGCTGTTTGGGTGGCTCAACGCATCCCTGACGACTGTGTATCCGCGCATGCTAATCAGGCCCGGATTACCACTTTTCCTTTCGACGATAAAAACAATTGCCTTTATGCCGATGACGTCGTTGCTTTCGCCCGTGAAAAAGGCTACTTCAAAGGAAAAAACAAAGACTTTAGTTTTTCTGACACCTATGCTCCGCTCGACTATGTTGCGTTGCGTGCCTGCGAAGCACGTGTCTGGGCTTTCTTCCGCAAACTGGATCCTGCAATGGATAAATATAGGACCTATATCAAAGGCGAAACTTCCGAACGAATGCCATTATGGATTAAACCTACTTTTAAACTGACAGCACAGAAATTAAAAGAGTGCATGCGCGATCAGTACGAAGGCACTGAACTGGACATGACGAAAGGTCTGGCCGCCGGTCCGTTCGGAAGCAAACTTCGTTGCAGCCCGTTGACATTTAAAGTCGATAGCGTGGAATATATCCACGAACGTCCTACAGCTACCCAACAAACCGGCTTTACTTTTGTGGCTCAAATGCGTGCATGGTTGCCCGATTATATAGGGGGTATTCTTTGGTTTGGAGTCGATGATGCTGCTACAAGCCTGTATGTTCCCATGTATTGCGGCATTAATCGCATACCCGAATGTTACCGCTCCGATAACGGAAGCTTATTGGAGTTCTCTGCCACGTCCGCTTTTTGGACGTACAACTGGGTAGCGAATTACGCTTACAGCAAATACTCATATATGCTGCCTGACATTAAGAAAGTTCAATCAAAATGGGAAGCCGACTTTAACTCATTGGTACCGGCCATCGATAAAGTAGCTGCCGATATGACTGAAGCTGATGCTCGCGTATTTCTCACCGATTTTAGTGTCGCTCAGGCAGAAAACTCTACCGCTGCCTGGAAAAAGCTCGGCGAATACCTGTTGGTGAAGTACATGGATGGTAATATCAAGGAAGAAAAAAACGGGAAATTTGTTCAAAACGAATATAAGATTCCTACTACCATTATTCGGGCAGGTTATCCTGAAGAATTTTTACGCAAAATGGTTAAGGAAAATCCCGGATTACGTATAAAAACAGAAGCTGAATTAAAGGATCGGAAATAGGACAAAACAGGAAATACCGGTATTAAAACGATTAGTTTCTTATTTTAAAGTCATATAAAAAGACTCTGTTATTACCATTGTTTGGAATATTATGAAAACTATCCCTGTCCTGATAATTCCGGTCTATCAGGTTTTATCTCATTAGGCTTTAAAGTATCAAAACCATTCAACACTACGCAGAAAGACGTCTGTAATGTAATCATCCGACATTCTCCTCCTACTTCGGATTTTACAACCCGTCATTTTCAATCGTTGGTAAAAAAATCAAACAGAAAGGCATTCATTAGAATGCCTTTCTGTTTGTATAAATCAGCCATCTGATTTAGTCTTACTTTGCGATGGCATTCTATGTTTCAATTTGACGGTTATGGAACCATAATATCAATTTACAGGCATCACAATGCTCACACAAATCAAATCCACTTTCGCACAAACCCTGAATAACGTAAATTTATCTTCACGGTCGATTCTTCTTTGATAGAAAAGACTCAATACAACCTTTCTTCAAAACAATCTGCTTATGCAAAAAGGAATTGCTTACTAAAGCAAAAAACAGAATGTATAAAGGGAGCTTTCTGTTTAACCTACCGTTCGCTGTTTATCCGGTTTTAGTAAAAAGTGGAATCGAAGAGACTACAGTGAGGGTTGGTTGAGGCTTCAAAGAGGTTTCCCTATCCGAACCCTCTCTGAACCCCCTCTTTACAATGGACAATCGGCGAGCGAAATTAAGCGAAAAAAAAGCGGAAACAAATATCTGTTTTTTAAACAAAAGCTTTAGAGCATGTTCCACTGAACCGGATTGTCTACTTAATTGATTATAGTACTCATTCAATAGTACCTGACAATGCCAACCTTCATAAATCACATTCCAATAGAAGTACCCAAAATTATTTAAACCTAAATGATCAGAATCACGCTAATGTATGATTAGTTCCTATATCCGTACATTCTATTTGCTTAACTGGAATATACTCAATAAATTCAAGTCATTATCTATAATTAGAATGAGTAAAAACTGTTCTTAATCTAATAATATAAAAAACACATCATATAACACGTAGAAATTAAAATAATTAGTTATTTTTGCATGCTTTTTCAACAAACAAATATAAATCCAACTTAGTCGGATTTATATAAATAAAACTATCTAACTCATTTACATTACACCATTTTTATTTTAATACGCAAAATGAAAAATAAATACATCGACCTAATTGAGCAAAGTTTCGAATTTCCAAATGAAGAATTCAATATAGTTGAAAATGAATTAGAATGGTGTGGAGTCCCGTTAATGGACATTATAAAACAATACGGAACTCCCTTAAGAATCTCGTATCTACCTAAAATTGCGGAGAATATTCAAAAAGTACGGCGCATGTTCAATGTCGCCATGGCCAAAGTCGATTACGAAGGTGATTACAATTACTGCTACTGTACTAAGAGTTCCCACTTCTCTTTTATCCTGGAAGAAGTATTGAAGCATGGCGTACACATAGAAACATCATCTGCTTTTGACATCAATATACTGGAATCATTACACGAACAAAAACTACTTAAACTTGATACTTTCATTGTATGTAATGGCTTTAAACGTCCTCAATATGTCGAAAATATTCAAAGTCTAATGCGAGATGGGTTCACAAACGTCGTACCTATACTTGACAATAAGTTTGAATTAGACCTGTTTCTAAAGAATTTTGATATTAAATTCAACGTAGGCATACGTATTGCAGCTGAAGAAGAACCTAAGTTTGACTTTTATACTTCCCGGCTGGGCATCCGTTATAATGACATTATACCCTATTACATAAAACATATTGCCAATAATCCGCAAGTCGAACTAAAAATGCTTCACTTTTTCATCAATACGGGTGTAAAGGACACGGCTTACTATTGGAATGAGCTAAACAAAGCAGTAAATCTATATTGCGAGTTGAAAAAGAAATGTCCTCAGTTAGATAGTTTAAATATTGGTGGTGGCTTCCCGATCCAGACACACTTGGACATGGTGTATGATTACGAATATATGGCCGAAGAAATTGTATCACAAATCAAAACTATTTGTACTCAAAACGGAGTACCCGAGCCCCATATTTTCACGGAATTTGGCTCCTACACAGTGGGTGAGAGTGGCGCAATGCTTTATTCTATCGTAAATCAAAAGAAACAAAATGACCGGGAACTCTGGAATATGATTGACAGTTCGTTCATGACTACTCTTCCTGACACCTGGGCCATTAATCAACGCTACGTATTCCTGGCAATAAACAATTGGGATTCAGAATATGAACGGGTAAACTTAGGAGGTTTAACCTGTGACAGTGAGGATTTCTATAATGCTGAAGTTCATTCAAACGCAGTCTTTTTGCCTAAGATGCATGACGATTGTGAACAATATATCGGATTCTTCCATACCGGTGCATATCAGGAATCCCTTAGTGGATTCGGAGGTATTTCTCACTGTTTAATTCCAGCTCCAAAGCTTATTATTATTGATCAGGATGAAGATGGGGAGTATTTTACAAAATTGTTTGCAAAGGAACAAAGTTATAAATCTATGTTGAAAATTCTTGGATACTAGGCCTGTCATAACAAGAATAATATAAAATAAAAAAACGTGCTTTGAAATTCAGAGCACGTTTTTTATTTTATTCACCTTCTTCCAAATAGTTTGGCGAGACATGAAGTTTATTTATGAGTGGATTGGCATACATTTCAAGGAGTTTAGTTCGCAGGAAACTCTCATCTTTGTTTTCCAAATCTATCTTAGCAATTTGCAAGGATAAATACCGTTCAAAATCCAGTTTTTCCAAAGTAGTATATTCCTTTGTAAAGAGTTTCCCTCCTTTAATTATATCAAAAGCAATTTTATTATTGGCAAAAATGTTATAGTTAGCATGAATACGCTTATCTATTAATTCAGCAACAAGAGTTATTTGTTCGTTCCTACTTGAAGTTTCTTCAGCAATTCTTTTCAATTCCTTATTCAGCACACCGGTTATTTCGTAAACTACTTTACCCTTATAACCCATAACACCGGTTTGCATGCTTAGCAAATCATCTTTTGAATCCTTTTTGAAATCAGGATTATCACGACGAAGCTGCATTTCCTTCGCTTTTAGGAAATCGCAAGGATCGTATTCATACGATATACTTAACGGGCAGATATTTAATTTAGTTATATTTTCAATGAAACTTTCTGTTCCATACATATTCAACATTTTTAATAAGCTCTCCTGCGTACGGTCATTCGAGTCTTTAGCACGTCCTTCTCTTTGAGCAATCCAGATCGATTGGTTTTCACTAATCGTAGTTGCAATATAAGCTGATAATCGTTTAGAACTTTCTAAAATGTGGCGTGCACTTAAACCCCGCTTTACAATAAAGCTTTTATTGACCCGGACTAAATCTTCAATCCAAGGATGGATCAATAAATTATCACCAATTGCAATTTCAACGGTGTTCATGTTATTTTCAATAAACTTACCACACAAAAAAGCAGAATCGAGAATAATATCACGATGATTTGAAATATATAGATACGCTTTTGAGACATCAATCTTTTCAAGCCCATTCAGTTTTATCCCTTTTGTCATATTGGCTTCCAAATACTGTAAAAACGGGTAAACCATTTCCTTTTGGAAAACATAACTGGATTGAAAACTCAACAACCGTTGTTTAATAACATCTTTGGGCAAAAGCGGATATACAATAGTACTTAATACCTTCATAAATTGTTTTTCCTCACTAAGACGTTCAAATGCTTCATGCACTTCTTCGTTCTTATAACAGCGAATCTCTTCAAAATCAAATTCCATATCTACTCAAATTTAAAAGAATTATTTTTCCAAATCAACTTGATTATTTAACTACTTGATTAAACAGAAAGCTTAAATAAATCAAAATAGCAGGTGCAGCTAATAGCATACTGTCAAACCGGTCAAGCAGACCTCCATGTCCCGGAATCACATTACCTGAATCCTTGACATTTAATGTCCGTTTCATCAGCGACTCAATTAAATCCCCAAAGGTACCAAAAACAACTATTATTTCAGAGAAAAGAAACCAGTTAATTAAACTTATTTGAGGAATAAACAAAGAAAATATATAACCGGAAAGTATAGCTGCCAATGCTCCGCCCACAAAGCCTTCCCACGATTTCTTAGGGGATATTCGCTCAAACATGCGATGTTTTCCTAACGTAACACCGGTAAGATAAGCACCGGTATCATTTACCCAAATTGTGACAAATACAGATAAAAGAATAAGCGGCTTCCAGTTATCGACAAAAAGGATAAAATTCAACAAAGAAAAAGGAAGAGCAATAAAAACCTGTCCCAGTATAAAATAAGCCCAATTATGTAGCGGATTTTGTTTTTTTCGGTACAATTCAAAGATTAAAACCAAAATAACATAAAAGCCATATATAGGATAAACAGGATAATGCCACTGATGTGAAGCAGATATAAAAGAACAAATAAAAAGTAAAACAGCACCCAAAAAGGATAGCCATGGATTTACAGTTATACTTGGTTGTTTATTTGACAACTTATGAAATTCAAAAACCGCCCATCCGCAAATGAGAGCAAAAAATAAGACAAAAGTAAGTTGACTGAGCAAAATAGAACCGATAACCAGAGTAACAAATAAAAATCCGCTCAAGGTTCGTTTTACAAAGTTATTCATAAGCATTAAGTGGTATTTAGTAGTGTAGGATTAAGATATGAACATTCAAAAGGCTTTCAATTCAATTTGCTTTGAGCAACTTCATAAGCTCATCAAGCTTCGGAGATAAAATAATTTCAGTTCTTCTGTTTTTTGCCCTTCCTTCAGGTGTTGAGTTTGTTGCTCTCGGTAAGAATTCACCTTTTCCAGATGCCGTGAGACGTGTCGGAGCAATTTGGTATTCATCTGTCAATATTCTGACAATAGAAATTGCTCTTTCAGCACTTAAATCCCAATTGTCATGATATTGAACTGTTCTAATTGGGATATTGTCAGTATAACCTTCAACGAGGATATCTATATCGTTATTTTTATTCAACACAGCTGCTAGAACTTTAATTGCCTCAATTCCTTTAGCCTCAATAGCAGCACTACCCGATTTAAACAACAATTTATCGGACATTGAAACGTATACTTTACCATTTTTTATTTCGACAGAAAGCTCATCTGATTTGAAATCGAATAACGCATTGTGTAATATTTTTTTCAAACGATTTGTTATAGAATCCTGTTGGGTAACAACTTTTTTCAAATCATTCAGTGAATTTTCTCTATCCACCAGCAACTTTTCTTTTGCAATCAATTCATCCGATTTCTTTTTCAGCGCAATATTATATTGAGCTGATTGCGATAACTTGTCATTAGCTAAACTATTATATTTCTTTTCAAGGTTATCGATCCTGTTGTTTAGAGATACTGTATCTTTCTTTAGATTGTTGATCTTACTATTTAACGATGAGGTATCTTTTTTTAGACTATACACTTCATTATCTCTTGCAGATAATAAGGTACACAACGAATCTCGCTCATTAATAACGTTCAGGATTATTTTGGGTAAGAATAACTTTTTAGTTGGTTTTGGCTCTCCACATTTGTATATTGGAGAACATGAGTAAAACATAAATGTTAGCGCTAGAATAAAAAGAGCTGAATTTAAATACTTCATTTAGATATTTTATATTGAGAGTCATAAATTTATGAATCACGAAATTATAGTTAGATTATTTTAATTTAATCCGATTAAAGAGTAAACTCAAAAAATCAACTTTGATTCAAAAAATGTTATTTAGATAATTGCGGAAAAAACTAAATAAAACAATACAAAGATAGCAAAACTTTATACTTTGGATAGGAAAACAACAAATTCTTTTGGGCCATGCGCCCCAAGAACCAATGTTTTTTCAATATCTGCTGTACGACTCGGACCTGTGATAGTAGATATAGATGAAGGTAACAATTCACCATACTTTTCCTGAATTGCTATTAAAGCATCCTCCGGATAATTTACCAATTGTGAAACGTGCGCTAACACAATATGTACTGGAGGGAAAACATTCATTTGCCTGCCTGACTCAGATGCCGACGAGACTAATACACTCCCTGTACGAGACACTAAAAACTCACAACCGGTAATACCTGCCTGCATAGTTTCAAAGTCAGCATTACTATCTGAAAATGGTATATTACAAACTGTCAGTTGACCCTTTATATACAAATCCCGACAATAAAGAAAGGTGACTTTCTTTTGTTGAATAAATAATTTGAGTTTGGAGTAGAGATCCGACTCATTTTCACAAAGAATACATTGTCCACTGATTGCTTCTAATTCATTTTTGAAACACGTTATAGAATCAGGCAAGATTGGTTTGTAAATTTTATCTGAATTAAGTAAAGAAGTTTCTGCAAATAAAGATCGCATCTTTCCAGCATCTGCTATTTCTTGCAAGATTCTATGACGGGAAGAATTAGTTGACATTATCTTCTAAATTTTGATCAGAGACAGGTTCCGTTAGCTTAGCCTCATTTGAATTAGCTTCTTGAGCTTCCTTTAACTTCTCTGCTTCATCATTTTGAGCCATTAACTCATCATTTCTTGAAGTCCATGGGCGTTTTCCAAAGACTCTTTCAAGATCTTCAGCAAAAATAACTTCTTTCTCTATCAATAATTCCGCCAATTCGTTGTGACCTTTGGCATTATCATTCAGAATCTTTTTAGCTCGCTCAAATTCTACAGCAACTATATCTTTTGCTTCATTATCAATTAATTCTGCAGTTTTCTCACTATAAGGTTTCGTAAATCCATAATCGGAATTTCCTGTTGAATCATAATAACTCATATTCGCTAATTTGTCACTCATACCAAAATAAGCAACCATACCATAAGCTCTCTTAGTAACACGTTCCAAATCATTAATGGCCCCTGTCGACATTTGATGCAAGAACACTTCCTCGGCTGCACGTCCACCCAACGTTGAACACATTTCATCTAACATATGTTCTCTATTTGTCAACTGACGTTCTTCTGGCAAATACCATGCAGCTCCCAATGCTTCACCACGTGGGACAATAGTTACTTTAACAAGCGGATTAGCATGTTCCAACATCCAGCTTATTGTAGCATGACCAGCTTCGTGATAAGCTATAGATTTTTTCTCTGCTACAGTTGTGATTTTAGTCTTCTTTTCCAAGCCACCTACAATTCTATCAACTGCATCCAAAAAATCTTGTTTTTCTACAAATGATTTATTCTTTCGAGCCGCTATCAGCGCAGCTTCATTACATACATTAGCAATATCAGCTCCGGAAAATCCTGGTGTTTGTCGTGACAAGAAATTTACATCAACTGTCTCGTTTATTTTGATCGGTCTAAGATGAACATTGAAAATCTGTTTTCTTTCGTTCACGTCAGGTAAATCAACATGAATCTGCCGGTCAAAACGTCCGGCACGAAGTAATGCTTTATCCAAAATATCGGCACGATTTGTTGCTGCTAAAATTATCACACCACTATTTGAACCAAATCCGTCCATTTCGGTGAGCAACTGATTCAACGTATTTTCACGTTCATCATTACTCCCCATATTAGGATTTTTACCACGAGCACGACCTACAGCATCTATTTCATCAATAAATATAATACAAGGAGCCTTTTCTTTAGCTTGGCGAAACAGATCGCGTACTCGGGATGCTCCTACTCCAACAAACATTTCCACAAAATCAGATCCTGACATGGAGAAAAACGGAACATCTGCTTCTCCTGCAACTGCTTTTGCAAGTAACGTTTTTCCTGTTCCCGGAGGGCCTACCAACAATGCACCTTTTGGAATCTTACCTCCCAATTCTGTATATTTTGATGGATTTTTAAGGAAAGCTACTATTTCTTCTATTTCTTGTTTCGCCTCTGCCAATCCGGCTACATCTTTAAAGGTTATTTTGTTTGAAGTGTCACCTTTATCAAACAGTTGAGCTTTTGATTTTCCAACATTAAATATACCACCTCCGGAACCTCCACCCATCTGTCCTGCCATTCGGCGGTTCATAAATACAAAAACCAGAATTATTATAAGAAATGGTAAAACACTATATAGGAATACATCAAAATAATTTTTACTGTCTTTATAGCTGACTAAACCGGTAAAACCATAACGATCTTTCGCAATCTGTATAAAACTTGAAAATGCTTCCGAAGAAGGTACATTTACACTTATAAGCCGGTCCTTTGAGTATACATCATACTTTTCCCCATAGACTCGCTTTAACATTTGAGTATTCTTTTTCGTTAAAGAATCCTTCATTACTTTGGGATTTAAAAGCAATACTTTATATTTTCCACCAAAAGCCTTATTTAGAGCGACCGTATCATTCGGGACTTTGGAATAATCGATTAATTGGGCTTCAATCTTAGAATTAAACACATCGACTTTCACTATAATCCCTTGCTTAACATACTCTTGAAAGGTAGAATACGGAACCTCTCTTGTTGGACTCTCATTAAAAAAATATGAACCTATCAAAACTAATATGATAATGCCATAAATCCACGAAATATTAAATTTAGGAAATTTGTTCGTTGGTTTGATCGGATTTTGATTCGGTGTTTTATTTTCCATTATTTTTCCTATTATTATCTTGTTATTTACTTATTATAAATAAACTCGTTTTTTGCCTTGAAGCCTAATTATAAATAAAAAAATCAGAGGACATCCTCCAATTTAGTCAAATCAGCATCGGACCATAAATGTTCGATGTCATAGAACGCCCGTGTACTCCGTTGAAATACATGTACTATAATTTGTCCGTAATCCAGAGCAATCCATTCACAATTTTGAAAACCATCTGTTGCATAAGGCTTGACTTGAATTTGTTCCCTGACCCAATCTTTTATCGAGAGTGCTATTGAATTTACATGTATATTTGAATCTCCTTCACAAATTACAAAATAACTACAAGGAGCTTCCTGTAATCTTTCAAGGTTAACAACTACTATATTTTTACCTTTTCGTTCCTGTATACCTTCAACAATTTTACTTACTATTTGTTCGTTTTCTTGCATTCCGTAGTTCAATTATTTTTAATTTTGAAAATGGTTACAAAGATACAGTTAAATGCCCGAAAATGAAAATGTTGTTGAGAATAATATACTTTAATGTTCATTAAATCTGTAAAAATAAAAATTATAATCTATCAATTAAAATTACCTTTTCGAATTATTGAACAGCTATTATTGCATAACAACAAAAAGGCGTTATGCATTGTTTGCATAGCGCCCTTTTGTTGTTATTAATATATTCCTATTAATTTACTTTATGATTGAAAGGAATGTTTCATCAGTTGTAAATTTAGAGAACTCAATATCTTTTGCTGCTTTTGCTGCTAATGAATTATCAAGTTTAACGGCATTCTTTAAATTACTGTAAACAGCATCACGATCATTCGTACGCGCTCCCAATATAGATCCAAGATATGAAGTATTCGCATTTGGATGAGAAACGGCTGACAAGGTATTACGGGCTGCGTTATAATCTGTATTAAGTATTTGTAATAAGGCTGCATTATTAGAAATTGTCGAACCAAAATAAGTTTTAGCCTTTGAATAATCTCCTTTGATTATATTGACCGTTCCTAGACCTTCTCCTAAATTACCGCTTGTTCCTGCAGCCTTTCCAAAGTTTACTTCAGCTTTTGCCACATCTCCTTTTGCTAAAGATACTAAACCTGCATTGTAATTTACATCAGCAGTCGTTGGATCAACTTCCAATGCTTTCGCAAAATAACGGGATGCATCTTCTAAATTACCTTGTTGAAATTTCACTACTCCTAAATTATTAAAACCACGTGCATCAGTTGGATATATTTCAGTGACCTTTTGATAAATTGCAGCCTTTTCATTCAAATCTGTAGTCAAGGTCGCTGCAAATAGCAATTCTTCAACCGATAGTTTAGAAGCATCTTCTTTTGCAAGCTTCGTAATTTCGGTGTCTGATTTACCAGTAACTGCAACTGTCAATTTCAATTTGGAACGACGTAATTGAGGAAGAATTTCTTCTGCTATTTGTTTGAAAGCAACCGAAATATTTCTAATTTGACGGTTACGTTCTTCAGGATCTGTATACATCGTCAAAACACGTAAGATAACTTGTTTGTCCTGAATATTTGATTTTTCCATTAAAGCCTGGAACCCTTCCCAATCTTCAGGTGTAAATTTAGAATCAATCTTGATAGTAGTCTTCAGCTTCTTCATCTCTTTGTTCATGAAATCTACTGTAACCTTTTTACGACTTTCAGCCAAATTGGTATTCAATTTCATGGTTCCATCCGGAGAAGCATATGCTGACAAATCAAATCCTGAAACTTGTTCATTGCTGGATTCTTTAATTTCTTTAATTTTCTTGGTCAATGAAACTATATCCTTTGAACTCGTCTCTGATTTGCGAAGTTTTGACTGCTGTATCAGGAACATAATGTCTGCTTCTTGTTGTTGTTCAATAACGCGTTGAAATTTATCCGGAATAATCACCGCATTTAGTTCAGCATCCGACCCTGTAGAACTTGTTGAAACCAATTGAGAAGTAGCAATTACCCCATCAGCAACTTTTACACTTGGAATCTGATATGTCTTTTTCTTTTGAACAATACTAAATTCAAGATATAGCTCGGATTTTGCCATCTCTGGAACATAGTCAAACGATGTCTTCAATGAGTAACTCCCTCCTGCTTTGAAAGCAATTGTTTTATCATTTCCTTTTACTTTTTCTCCCTGAAAAACGACAGCCTTTCCTTTAACTTCTTTTCCTTCGAATTTCAAAACCGGAGTCACAGTAACGACTGCATTCTTGTTAAAATACTTCACAGGGAATGTTCCGGTAATAGTAGCATCTACTTTACCCCCTTTTACTTCAAGTGGATTGGGATTACATTTAAATAAGCTAGGATCTAATGCGGTCAAGTCTTTGCTACATGAACTTAAGACTAACGCAAACACCATCGAAACCGCGAAAAATAATTGCCTTTTCATAACGTTGTTTTTTAATTATAAATTATTTTATTTCTACTTATGAGTTTTCAAGCTGCAAATATACAATCTTTCAACGAATATTGTCTTACTTTGTAATCGATTTTGACATATTTTGTTAATGTCACATAAAAGTGACTTTTCCATCAATTATAAAGCAACTTATTCTAAATTTTCTTAATTCAAATCTCAATGATTTTTTTTCATCTTCAAATTCAACGTTTGCTTGTCCTGATAAGTTACTTGTCTGTAAAAAAGATATATAACTTTGTGAAATTAAAAATCTCATACAAGTTGTCTGTGACCGGATTTAAAAAATCCAAAGATATATATCCGTATTTTATTTCTATTGAAACAACAAACTTTTGTAATCTGCACTGCCCCGAATGCCCGGTCGGGATAAATAAAACTTCCAAGGCCGAAAAATCAACATTTGATTATGCTCTATACCAAAAACTAATTAATGAATTAAAGCCAACACTTCTGCACGTCATTCTCTATTTTCAAGGAGAGCCTTTTCTCAACAATCAACTATATGACTTAATCAAATATACTCATGACTCTCGAATTTTCTCTTCAACATCTACAAACGGACAGTTTCTGAATGATATGACTGCCAAGAAAATAGTTCTTTCAGGCTTAGATAAACTGATCGTTTCAATAGACGGAAGTACACAAGAAACTTACGAAACCTATCGTGTGGGTGGAAATCTTCAAAAAGCCATTGATGGCATAAAACATATCATCAAATGGAAAAAAGGACTGAAGTCAATAACTCCAATGGTTGAGATTCAATTTTTAGTTTTGAAAACCAATGAACATCAAATGAAGGAAATGCAAAAGTTAGCCAGATCCTTACATGCAGATCGTCTGACGTTCAAAACAGCTCAGCTCTACGATTTTGAAAACGGGAGTGAACTATTAACTACAAAAGGTAGGTATGCACGATACAAGAAAGGGAAAGATGGAAAATTTAAAATTAAAGCACGCCAGCTGAATCATTGCTGGAGATTATGGAGTGGAGCTGTGATAAATGCACACGGAGATGTTTTACCCTGCTGTTTTGATAAAGCTTCCGAACATCCTTTTGGGAATATAAATGATAGTTCTTTTTATAATTGTTGGCAAAGCAATAAAGCCTCCGATTTCAGAAGTAAAATACTCGACAACAGAAAGCAATTTGATATCTGTAGAAATTGTACGAACAATTAACAACGATTAAATGAACAGCATATTACTTCAAAACAGCTTTCCATTCTTCCTCTTTGAAGCCCACTAAAACAGTTTTGCCATTCAGTAGAATCGGACGTTTCACCATCAATCCGTTCGAAGCCAGAATATCAATCAGCTCATCTTCAGACAACACTTTCACTTTATCCTTCATATTTTGTTCTTTATAAAGCAATCCACTCGTATTGAAAAATTTAGAGATTGGAAGTCCACTCGTACGAATCCACAACTTCAATTCTTCCTTTGTCGGATTTTCTTCTTTTATTGGACGATAGGTATAATCTATTCCGTTTGATTTCATCCATTTTTCAGCCTTTTGACAAGTGCCGCACTTAGGGTAACAAATTGCTATCGGTTGCATATTTAGGTAGTAAAATAAGACGTTTCCCACGTTGGAAACACAGGAAACGTCTTGAAGATTTATTTAAATATCGCTTTAAAGATGTCATTCCCGTTTGCAAACAGCAGTAACGCAAAGAGCAACATCATCCCAGCTGTTTGAGCATACTCGAGGAATTTATCATTAGGCTTTTTTCCTGTAATCATCTCATAGATCAGGAACAACACATAACCACCATCCAATGCCGGAATAGGTAAGAAATTCATAAAGGCTAATATTACAGAAAGTAATGCTGTCATTTGCCAAAATATCTGCCAATCCCACATCTTTGGAAACATTTTCCCTATAGAACCAAATCCACCCAATTTTTTGGACCCCTCTTTTGTAAACACCAACTTTAATTGTTTCACATAGCTTGTCAAAGTACCCCACCCAAGCTTTACTCCGGCAGGTATAGATTCAAAAAAGCCATAACTTAAATGGTTTGTGGTCATAAAAGTTGTTCCTGCAAGCATCTTGACTCCTAACTTGGCTGTTTCGTCCAATTGGACTTTCGATTGCAGAACATTTCCTTTCCGAACATACTTTAAGTCAATTTGGGTGTTTCGGGATAAATCTAATTCCGAAGCTATATCCTGAAAAATATATAATTGCTTTCCATTGACACCTATAACACTGTCTCCTGCCAACAGTTTTGCTTTTTCTGCCGGTGAACCGGATGTAACCTCGTCAATAACAAATGGGAAACGAACTGAAATAAGATCTGTTTCATCTGAAGCCAACACTTTTTGAGCAAAATCAACAGGTAATTTTAAATCAACAATTTGGTTGTTCCTGCTAACAGTAACATTTTGTTTCCCATCAATTAGTAATTTCTCAACAACTTCATTATGTTGATCAACAGGTACACCATCAATTTTCAGAATATTATCACCATTTCTAAAACCATTATCCAGCATAACCTGAGAAAATTGCAAGCCATATTTGGCATTTTTAAGCGACAAATAATCTTGCCCCCATGTAAACAGAACAGCCACATAAATCACCATTGCCAAAACAAAATTGACCAATACACCACCAATGATAATGGGTAAGCGTTGCCACACCGATCGTGACCGATATTCCCATGACTGAGGTTCTGAGGCCATCTGGCTTATATCCTTGGTTTCATCAACCATTCCTGCTATGGAACAATAACCACCTAATGGTAACCAACCAATTCCCCATTCGGTATTATCGGGGTATTTACGCCAATCGCCTTCCGGTAGTTCCTGGATAGGAATTTGTTCCATAATAGGCTTTCCTTTTTTATCATGCATAACATCGCCATCTGCATCCAATTTCGGGCGTTCATTAGCCGGAATGTTTTTAGCGAAAAACTTAAAGTTCCATTGTCCGTTTATTTTCTTTGCTCGAACTAAAGAAAAATTCGGATTAAAGAACATATAAAATTTCTCTACACGTACTTTGAAAAGACGTGCAAAAGCAAAATGTCCAAATTCGTGTAAAACCACTAAGATTGACAAACTAAGAATAAGCTGTAAGGCTCGGATTAAAAATGTTTCCATAGAGAATGTTAAATTGTTGAACTATTAATTTCATCTCCGCTCATCAGTATTCTGAATCCGGACTTGTTTTATTGTTTGTACTTATTGAATCTATCTATTTATATTTATATTTATTATCTGGCAACTGTACTTATATTTTTTCCATTAAGAATAGATACTCATGATGTCTTTCTTCATTATTAATCCATTCCTTTGTCGTACGCATACTGCTCATAACGTTTTTTTGATAATCAATCAATTTTATTTCCAGCAATTTACCCGATTCTGAAATTATATCCAATAATTGTTGCTTGGTTGCTCTACCGCCAGAGCTATACGACAACAGCAAATAATGTGCATTTGTTTCTTCTATTAACCTTCTTAAAGCATTCATAGCTAAAAAATCCCCATTTTCATTCTTTCTAAACTCTTCGAATACCGAAGCCGATCGGTCATCCCTTGAATCTTCCCGTCTGTTTGCTTTTCCAAATAGAACTGGCTTATCATGTTGAATAATAGTGGTCCACAAATGATAATACGAAGCATATCGAACCCTGCTTGGCGGCATTTTTTCATTATTTGAACCATAAGGAGGATCAAGATAAACCAGATCGAAGCGATTCTTTGCTACCGTATTAAAAATGTCATCCCGAAAAACACTGTTTTCTCCTTTTAACTTGAAACGAAGCGGCAGTTTCATCTCTAAATCATGATACGATCGAGGCGACCATGCTGACAAATAGGCAGCGTAATGACCAAGCGTGCTGTCTACTTTATCCAAAGCATAAATCAGACTGGTAAGCAACACACATTTGTCCTCCCAGTTTAAATTCAGCCTTTCAATTTCATCCCGAATCGCATCTAGTTTACGGGCATTTTTAAGCTGAAAAGGCTTTTTAATATCTGTGATTGCTCCTCCGTAGTTTTCAGCATACCAACCGTCAACTGCAGGTAAATTATTCAGATGATCAATCAATTGCTGGTAATAAGCATTGGATTGATTGGATACCAGATAACATGTTGCAAAGACCTCCGACCATACGGCAATATCATTTGATGACGTAGAATATCCCAATTGCGCAAAAGCTTGCGAGACTCTGGTTGAGCCACTAAAACCATCAAGAACAGTTTCAACTCCTCCCAATTTATTCACCATCTCAAAAATATAGGGTAAAATCTTAAGTTTTGACCCTGCATATTTAATACCCTCCGTTTTGGGAATGTCCATTTTTTTAGCTCAAAATTTCAACTCTTTCATTTATCTTCCCGCTTTTGCATGAATTTGGTCGATGTCAATTCTCAAAACCTCCATTCTCGAATAATAATCATTCGATTTCAACAACTTTTCCTGAATCACATCCCTGTTATTTTCCAGATGATTCAATAATATCTTCATGCCATGTTTCTTTTCTTCCATATCTGTCACGAAACAGATCTCTCCCCAGAAAACTACAGTCTTGTAATTATGACCACATTCATCAACGGCATAACCTCCATCCTCAATGATTGTACCACAAATTCTCGAATTTGATTTAAAGAAATCTATTTTTAAACCCTGAGGCGCACAATGAACGTATAAAGAGTTTCTCCCGGCATCAAATCCATAACTTAAAGTTACAATATAGGGTTCATTATTTCGACACATTGAAATTGTTGTAAATTTACCCTTTTGTAAAATAACCTTTATTTCCTGATCCGCTGTAATCTCTCTGTTTGGCCTGTTTCTTAAATGATATTCTTGCATAATTAAAATTGTTTCCTTTGAGAAAAGCTCTAAATATTCAACGTATATAGCTAAGATTTGCCGTGTTCTACGATCTCAATGGTAACTTATACAATTTTTAAATTCTTAGACACCCCCTTAAGAGAACGTTATGGAGAGGTGATATTTTAAGAAAAAGCAATAACAAGACATTATATCGTTCCGGATAATTAATTCTGTTTATTTTTCTTTAAATCAAATCTTTGGTAAGGAGTCGCACCTCAGCATCCGTTTTTACATAATCTTCGTATGATGGCTTGGTTATAAACGGAGCCTTTGCAAGAATAGTTTCGATAATATCACTCATTTGACGAAAACCTATATTATCCTTTAAAAATTCTGCTACGACTATTTCATTAGCTGCATTCAGTATACAAGGCATATTTCCGCCTTTCTCCATCGCATAATAGGCTAAGGCAAGATTCCTGAATCGTTTTTCATCAGGCTTCTCAAATGTAAATTGCGAACACGCATCAAAATCAAAACGTGGAAAGTTTGTTTTTATGCGCTCAGGATAGGTAAAAGCATATTGAATCGGTAATTTCATGTCGGGCATTCCTAGTTGAGCCTTAATTGCACCATCTGCAAACTGAACCATGGAATGAATAATCGACTGCGGATGTACCACAACCTGAATCTGTTCAGGCATAACTCCGAAAAGCCATTTTGCTTCAATAATCTCAAACCCCTTATTCATCAGACTCGCTGAGTCTATAGTAACCTTCGCCCCCATGTCCCAGTTAGGATGTTTTAAAGCCTGCGCACTGGTTACATGTTCCAGTTCCTGCAAGGTCTTTGTCCTAAACGGACCACCCGAAGCTGTCAATATCAATTTTTCTATCGGATTGTCCCCTTCTCCTGCCAGGCATTGAAAAATAGCGGAATGTTCTGAATCTACCGGAATTATAGGTGCCTGATAGGTTGAAGCCAGTTCCCTGATTAGCTCTCCGGCTACTACCAAAGTTTCTTTATTGGCCAGGGCTATCTTTTTACCCGCTTTTATGGCATTAATAGTCGGCTTAAGTCCTGAATAACCAACCATAGCTGTCAGCACAATATCAATAGGCTGCATCTCAGCTACCTGTGCAATAGAATCTGCACCTGCAAAAACTTTTATAGGTAAGTCTGACAATGCACTTTTCAGTCGGTGGTAATTTTCTTCATTCCCGATAGCCACCATATCCGGTTGAAATTTCCGGGCTTGCTCTATCAACAACTCTACATTATTGTTTGCAGTAAGAGCATATACTTCAAATAACGAGTTATTTTCGGATATCACGTCCAATGCCTGTGTCCCGATAGAACCGGTAGATCCTAAAATTGCTATTTGTTTTTTTTGTACCTTCAACATATTCACAGTTTTAAAATATAATAACTTCTTCCGGATTAACAGGCTTTCCTTGTTTCCATAGTTCAAAATAAAACTGGTTTCCGGCTTTTTTACCGGTTGCATCTCCCGTAATAGCGATACACTCACCCGCCTTAACCTGATCACCTACCCTTTTCAATACTCGGGTGTTGTTCTTATAGATGGAAAGATAATTATTCTCATGTTGCACCTGTATAACCCAACCATAATCGAATGTAAATGCAGCATAAACGACCGTTCCAGCCAGTACACTGAGCACACTCTCGTTAGGCGATGTAATAAGGTTAATGCCATACTGTTGTTCCGCCAGATCAAACGAGGAAGAAATAACTCCCCTCGTAGGCCGAAAGAAAACGTAGGTATTTTCAGTTGGCTTCGTATCTATACTCGCCAGATTATACTTTTCTTCCTTCTCAAAGTTCTCTACAAAATTCTTTTCCCTTTTCGATTTTTCAATCAGAATACGGGCTCTTTGTTTTAACGCAATGGAATCTAAAGACGCTATGGAGTCCGGCTTCATTTTTCCGGCAATAATTCCTTTGACAACATCAATATATCCCTCTTGCAGGTCAACCTGTTTTACCAACGAATCGGTTCGCATTGACTCTTTGATAATATTCGACCGGTTGCCTGTTTCCCCATATCCGGGTAAATAATGACTTATCGGAGTCGTGAAAATAAGAATAGTTAATAATATAAAGGTAAAAACAATAAAGGTCGATACAAACATAAAAACACTAAAACGAGACAAACGTACATGCCACGATTCTTCCAATGTGTTTTCATTAAGGATAGAAACACGATATTTAAATCGCATTTTCTGTATAAATGGTTTGAGCTTATTCGTTTTCTTTTTCATAGCAGCATATTTCTTCTGTCCGAAATGCCTACAAAAGTAGCGAAATTCAAAACACAAACAAAATGCTATAGTTTATTGATGTGAAAAATAAGCCGACTCCTTGTATCTGTTGCAATTTAAGACTGTTTTTATTGTTGATTTTTATTACTTTTGCCACCTTTCGGAACATAAAATAACCAAACTATGAAACGTATCGGAATTCTTTCGGACACTCACGGAATGCTTGATGACCGCATTCTGGAACATTTTGCTAATTGTGATGAAATATGGCATGCCGGCGATTGGGGCTCGTTGGATGTCGTTAACCGGTTGTGTGCTTTTAAACCGGTTCGGGGAGTCTGGGGCAATATTGATGGATATGATATTCGTGCGATGTTCCCTCAACACAATCGCTTTATGTGCGAAGGTGTAAAAGTCTGGCTAACGCATATTGGCGGGTATCCCGGCAATTATGATCCGTTGGTACGTCCCGCTATCTTTCAGCAACCACCAAAGCTTTTTGTTTGCGGACACTCCCATATTCTAAAAGTAAAATTCGACAAAACACTCGATTTACTACATATCAACCCCGGAGCTGCCGGCAAATACGGCTTTCACAAGGTACAGACTCTTATTCGGGTGGAAATTGACAATGAGAAAATTCAAAATCTGGAAGTTATCGAATTACAACCGAAACAAATTGAACCACGTAAATAACTAAAATCCTTTGCCGTCTGTTCGGTAAAGGATTTTAGTTATTATTGTTTTTATAGTACTACATTATCGCTCAATTTTGGGGTATATTTTGCGTTCTGTTTTTTTGTCTCTTGTTTATCCGGGTTGGTCTTACAAATAATTTTCCTATTCTCTGCAAGGTACCTATTCAGCTCTATTGAACCAATTAAAACTGAACGGTTATTCCCGGACCAATTAGCCAAAATGCTGTTTTTGCAGAAAACAAATATCCTCCACCAAAGTAAATAGAAAACGACAGTTTTCTGTCTGTGTTTACCGGATTTAAAGTACCTAAAACGACAGCTCCCAGATCTCTCGACGATTTATCATTACTAAAGTCGAAAGCGTTTAATGCCAGAAAACCGGCTCCTATTTTAAATGGTTCAAGACTATTTATTTTGTCTTTTTTATAAAAACTGTATTGTCCGATAACGGCCATACTTACTCCTCCAAAGTCACCAAGTCCGGATGTATTCATTTTCTTTATAAGCAGCCCGGTTGGAAATGAAACGTCAATATCAAAATCAACATGTTTTTGCACTATGATTTCAATTGTTTTTTCTTGCGCTCCTCCCTGTGGATATTTATCCGTTGTATTCTTAAACGTAAGCTTTATTTTCGACCAGTCTTTTAAGCTATAGGTTGTGTTCGTTATTTTTGAATTAATGCTTATTTCCGAGTTTTTACAATCCGATTTATCGTAAAATTGATAGCGGGGCGATTTCTCGTCAGGACTGACGCAGATGTCCTCTATCGTTTGATCATCAATTATTTCATCCTTTTTACCCAGCACTTTGATCTCTAATGTAAAGAATTGTTTTCCGTATAATTTATTAATCGAATCTATTACGTTGGGCTGAAACGAAACAACAATATCTTTAATGGTTTTATCGTATAATACTGGTCCGTGTATTTCTGATAAGGTTTTACTTCCATTGCCATAATTGATCTTGATATAATTAAACGGGTGAGGCCTCTGATATTCTTTAAGAGTAAGTGATTTTCCGGTATTCTCCGTATAATTGTAGATGTCAATCGTCTTTTTTGAAATATCAAGGGGTACTTTTAACCGATACTCTACACTATTTTCAGTTCTGAGTACGGAATCACTGCTCAAATTCAACAATTCATTGAAACGAAACCTCGATTTATCCAGGCTTTGGCCTTCTAACCGCAGGTTAAATGTTTCTCCGGGGTATATCGTGCTGTCTTCTTTCCAATCTTTCCCATTTCTCATAATCTTTATATGTTCAATAGTAACTTTCGGAATAACATTGAAATTAGAAATAAATTTTGCTACATCATTGTCTTTTATGTACAGATAACCATCTGATTTCTTATGATAATTATAAGCTCTTAATATGCACAGTACTTTATTACTCGACAACTTTTCCTTCGTGAAAATCTCGGCAATCAAAGGCGATCCGGCCGTTTCTTTACCTTCCACCAGATAAGTATTGTTTAGTTGCAGGTTCCTGCTATTATCAATCTGGATTTCGATTCCTTCGTTTTTCAATTTATCATCCAGGATAAAATCGGTCTTATCTGTTTGCAAAAAAGTAAGCCCGGCCTTCTTAACATTAAATACAGGATTCAACACCGGTAAATCGCAAGATAAAACGCCGTTTACAAAAAATGGTTTGTACGTTTGGATATGGATGGGTATTGCATTGGAACCTGTAACATTCACCAATAAATGAATATACAGTTGGCCGTTATTTTCTGTAATCCTGTATTCGCCATCTTGCGATGTCTGCCAGTCCGGAACCTGCTTAATATTCTCCGGATGATTGGATGTCAGTTCAAAAACCTTTTCCTCCCCCACGGTTAACTCTTCGCCTTTAGTATTCATTTCTAAAGTTGTGGAGGTAACCGGAAGAAGAGGTATATCCTGAATAACACTTGAATTGTCAAGGTCTATATTTAATCTGAATCGTAAGAAATTACGGGTTGATAAATGTTGAAACTGTACCTTAAAGGTGTAATACTGGTTGTTGTAATTTACAACTGAATCCAGTAATTTAAAATCGGCTGATTCAACCAGTGAAATATCTTTTATTTTTTGTTTATTGGAAGGATATACCTTAACATCGCAGATGTCATCTTCATTCAGGTATTTAAAAAAAAGATAGTTCTTATTTTGAAAGGTTACAGTGTCCTTTGTTGCTGAAAAGCCGGATACAGGTGTTTGGATCGTTACGTTGTCTATATAATTGGTATTCTGAACTTGGGCAAATAACGTTGAAGAAACCAATAATGCAATAATTTGAAAAAAAATTTTCTTTGTTCTCATGACTACAATTTTTTCTACTCCCTGTTCAAATTCTATGCCCCTAACATGATTCCATTATTAATGTTTGATAAAAAGCATTGACAATTGAATAATTAAACGTTATAAGTTAGTGATACCACGTGATGTTGTATACAAAAGTAGAATATAATAACGCTGATATGAAGCTATTTATCGGATTAAATACGGATTTCAACAAATCGGGAAATTTAAACGGTCGAACTCTTTATCATTCACACTTGTATGATAAACCGCTCATTCCGGGCAAATCCGCGTGCTATTATTTACTGAAACAGGACAATCTATTGCCTTTACTTATTATTAAATATCGTTGATCTTTTGTCTTTAATTCATTCACAAAAAAAATCCCTTGTCGTTAATTCGACAAAGGATTCTTTTTTTTCGGTAATCAGGGACAGCATCCCGTTATTGTTAATCTATTTAAACATTAAGAGCCTGTTATGAAGTATAGATAGCACATTTTCACCCGTCAAAACTCCTCATCTCTCATTCTTCTTTCTTACCTCTTGCCTCTTACTTACTCATTCCTTCACTCCTCATCTCTCATTCCTCTTTCTTACCTCTTACCTCTTGCCTCTTGCCTCTTACTTACTCACTCCTCACCTCTCATTCCTCTTTATCTCACTCCGTGCATTAGCTTCTGCAACCACTTCGAAAGTCCGAAAAGTATAATCGCAGCCACACCCGACATAATGACAAAGAGCATAAAGAAATCATAAAGGTTCGTGATATGATACCCTAAGATGTTTTTTATCTTACCTGCTTCAGGATAAAGACCGCTAAGCATACCTGCAAACTTATTAGCCGCTGCATTTGACATAAACCAAACACCCATTAATAAAGACGCAAAGCGTACAGGAGCTAATTTATTCACCATCGATAAGCCGATAGGCGAAAGACAAAGTTCTCCCATAGTGTGCAACAAATAAAGACTTGTCAACCAAAGCATACTTACTTTTACATGCGAATCAACGCCACGTACACCAAACGCTATAACCAAATAGCCCATGGCCAGTAAGAATAGTCCGATAGATTGTTTGAAAGGAGAACTGGGCTCCATACCTCGTTTACCAAGTGCCGACCATAAACCGGCAAAAACCGGTGCCAACGACACTACAAATATCGCATTAAACGATTGGAATGCCGAAGCTGGCATCACCCAACTAAAAATTCGTCTGTCTGTTTGTTCATCGGCAAAGAAGGTAAGCGATGCTCCGGCCTGCTCAAAAGCCGCCCAAAAGAAAATAACAAAGAAAGCTATGATGTAAATCACAAATATACGCAATCGCTCAACTCTGGTAAGCGACTTATCTACGACAATAAACACCGGCATAACGATACTTATGGCATATATGGCTGACCCAATCCAGTCGGCTCCACGAAACAACGATATGGATGGATTGCTAAAGGAACCAAAATTTACAGAGAAAAGTAAAAACAGACATACAAATCCACCCAAGGCATAAACTAGCCGCGATTTAGAGTTCTTTGTCAGTAGAAGATCTGCCTCATCAACTCCTTTTCCTTTTTTAAGAATATAGTTGTCAGGTGATAGTCCTATTTGTTTCCCTTCAGGTGTACATAGATATTTGTTCTTTAACAACTCGAAAACCACAACACTCACTAACATACCGACACTTGCCGAAAGGAAGCCCCATTTAAAATCACCCGGGTTACCGGTATCCCCAACAAATCCGCACCATAACGGAGCAATAGCTGCGCCAAGATTAATTCCCATGTAGAAAATAGTAAAAGCAGAATCCTTACGCGTGTCTCCCGGAGCATAGAGGTGACCCACCATGGTCGATATATTCGGTTTGAAAAAGCCGTTCCCCAAAATCAAAGCTCCCAATCCGAAAAACATTAGGAATTTAGCTATATCAACATCTTTATAATACATGGCACTTATAAACATGAGAAATTGACCTAAAGCCATTACAATTCCACCCCATAAAATGGAACGGCGATTTCCCCAGTAGCGGTCGGCAATGTACCCGCCCAACAGGGGAGTAAGATAAACTAAACCGGTATAGCTACCATAAACCTGTGCTGCAAATCCTTTATCGAATAAAAGTGCTTTGGTAATGTAGAGCATAAAGAGTGCCCGCATTCCGTAATAACTAAAACGCTCCCACATTTCGGTAACAAAAAGAAGATAAAGTCCTTTCGGGTGGCTTAGTTTCGGTTCATTCATTGACATAAATTAGTTGTTTAAATTGTAGTTCTCTAAAAAAAATTGAACGTTGTAAACCCAACGTTCAATTTCCTTTGACTTATTGATTACTTTCTGAATACAAAAGTATACTTTTTGCTCGAAATAAAAATCTTTTTATTACATTAAATTTATTTTTATACAAATACGGCACAAATTTGCTATTCAATTAGACGAAACAATTCGCTTAAGAACATAGACTATTAGTCTAATTTAAAACTAAATACAAGCATATTATGGCTATTCTCCCAACATTCTTCCGGATTCAGGAGACAAAGCAATGTAAGGTTTCCAGTTCCTGAACTCTGATAAACAAACTTTTCGCAATAGTTAGTCCGGAAGGTTGAGGCCACTGTTTCGTACAGTCCATATTGCCCGGTTGTTCTGCTGAGTGTCCTCGTTAAATCCGGGCACTATACCCTGCTTCCAACGAATACTTGCAAAATCATGATCTTAAGCTGCCAAACAATAACTACACAACAGTCGACAGGTCATCTGCAATATGGTGAATACCGTCAATAATCTTTTGACGTTGTGCCGGACGAGGGTTTCTATGCCCGGTCATATAATGCCCTAACTGTTTTTCATTAATACCTGTTATCCGTGAAATTGCAGCACGCGTAATAATACCATCAATACGGTGTAGTAATGCCTGAGCTGTAAGTTCAAATTCAAGCGTATATTCACCTTGTAATACTTCCGGGATTTCATCACCATCTTTACGCATTCCTGCTATATGAAATTCAAGTGCAGAGGTATAAGCCGCTTTAATTCCTTCAAATGTTTTATGAGTTGCCACACATCCGGGAACGGCAGCACTGGCAGCACCATAATTATCTTCCCAATCAATATGGACTTTAATAATTTCCATGTCTTTTTATTATTAGTTGGGCTAACGCCAACCCGCTTGTTTGAAAATATTATTTAGAATAAACTGCGATAAAACTTCACCAGGCTTTCCATTTACGGTTACTTTGCCTTTTTTTGTTTGATGCTTAAACTGTCGGTGACTTCCTTTTTGGCTATATAAAGACCAGTTGTCATCATTAAGCATCTTCAACACATCAGAGACTTTATATTTTCTCATTTGTATTACCAGGTTATTATTTAACCACACAAAGATAGTAATTATACTATCTTTGTGTTTTGCTTTTATTACTGTTTTTTCGTCACAACAAAAGATTTAACTATAATCCATAAAAATAGCCATCACTTTCAGAATATCCTTTTAGAAAAAAATATCAAAATTGACGGGTTTAAATTTAGGCATTGAATTATCTTTCCATTATCCTTCATAATCATTTTCATACAGTCCATTAATGCGGTCGATTTCCATGCCTGAATTGAACTGTTGAGACCAACGCATTCTCCGTGGCATATAAGCCCCATCGCTATCAACGAAACACGAATAGAGCAACTGCCTTTGTTTAAACAGGTACATTGAAACCGGAAAGGCTTATTTTCATAAGTCTTTCCGGTTTTTGCTCTTAACTCTGCATATCGAAAGCAGGAGATTAATTTATAGTACAACGGGATCTGTAACCTTCAGCGAACAAAAGTACACTAACCGACGCTGCTACGAACGGGTGTTATAGTCTTTTCGTTATTTAATTGCCGGGGCTTAATTCTGCGCTTGCAATAAGGATTACTTTATCTCCGACCATTGCTTCAGGGAACTTTCCTCCGATATTAAAATCCGATCTTTTCAAAACACCTTTTATAGAAAAGCCGGTGGTTTGTTTCTTATTCATTGGATTCGTGACGGTACCATTCAATACGACATACAGGGTAACGGGTTTGGTAATACCGTGCATCGTCAGGTTACCCACCAGTCTATAGCTGTTACCTTTGATTTTTGTCAGGGAGGTACTCTTGAAGTTCAAAGTCGGGTACTGCTGTGCATCAAAAAAGTCAGCGCTTTTTAAATGGGTGTCCCGTTGTTCCACGTCGGTATTAATACTGGCAATTTGTGCGGTAACCTCTATGGAAGCATCCCTGTAATCAGCCTTCTTACTAGTAACCTTTACCTCAAATTGTTTAAAGTTTCCCGTTATTTGGGAAATGGTCAGATGCGATATGGTGAATCCCAGCCGGGAGTGAGCCGGATCAGACACCCATGTTTGTGAAAATGATGCAAATGCAATAAATGCAAATACAATGGCTAAACTAATTCTTTTCATAATGGTCTTTTTTTAAATTCATATTCATAATTCAGTAGTGATCTTTACACTAACTTGTAACTGGTGCAAAGATAGATGCTCTCAAGAATCGCCAATTACACTTTTAAGAAAAAGAGTGGTACTTTTCTGCTCATTCCTTACTCATATTTCGTGTATTCGTTTTATGTATTAACGTCACAACTGTCATCCTATTGATTGAATGGCTGGTATCCTGTAAAATAAAAAAGACACAATTTCTTGCATCTTTTTTATTTTACCAATTACAACGATTCTATTGCACATCGTAGCAACATACTCTTTTATTTCCATAATTTCCATACATACATCTGAAGCATTACATGTGCGTTATTTACCAAATTTGGCATAAAACTTTATGAGCTGTTTTTGCCCATCTAAAAAATTAATTAGCGATTGTATTAGGTGAGCTCTTTCTTCATCAATATTTTTCTTTTTGATTTCTATTCTTAATTTTTGCAACGACTTTGTAATTTCTTTACTTTCAAAGGGTGGTTGCAAATTAAGAATCATGCTATAGGCACTCATAATTATTTCCCCGTCATTCTTATTTCTAAAAATTAAATCAATTAGAAAATACAGATATTTACTGTCATTGGTATATTCGCCAAGTAAATATAGGAAAGTCCCATTATTGTTTTGCCAAAAAGGATTACTAATCAATTTTACTAATGTTGCTTCAATATCATCATCTTTGAAGTTATCCACTAATAAAAATCCTATCTTTGATATTTCTCGTTCATTTTCACTCTGATTTATGAGCTGATTTAACTCCTCTACAGAAGCTTTTTTTCTTTCACTTATCAAATCAAGAATTTTATCTAAGTTATATTTTAGATTGTCCATTTTCTTATTTTGTTTGAGGTTTACCCATTCTAATCCATTCATCAAACATTTCTCTTAATTCTTGAGTAGTTGCATTAAAATTTCCATCTTCCTTCCCAAATCGATGAAACCATCGTTGAAAATCTTTAGGAAATTGTTTCAAATTGGCATCTCTTGAATTTTGTTTTCCTGGTCGAAAACTTTTCCCGGCATTAGCACTAAAAGTATTAACGGAGGATGGTGCTGGTGGATTTATTATATTGTTCCAAATCCAACTAAGAGCACTTAAACCGACCTTACTACCGCCAACTATAAGAGCAAACTCAACATTTTCTTGTTTAATAGCCCCCGAAGACTTATCGTACCATTTACCTTTCTCAGTATGTACAGATGCATTACCATCTCCAAAGCTAGCAGCCTTTATTTTGATACCATGTATTACTAGTTTTCCATTTTCAACAGTACCATAACTCGAATAAAAAGTTTTATTTTTATCATTGTATGTTAACCCTTTATCGGTGTCTGTTAACTTTTCTATAAATTCCGCATCAGTTGCATGACCCCATTCCCCATAATCAAAACTTTCAGAAGGCAACCGGCTTCCACCAACTTGTTTCAATGAGTTCAAAAATCTTTCTATAGTGGCCGGATCACTAGTACTCCAATAATCTCTGCCATCAGGGTCTATATTATTTACTGGATTTCCGTCGCAATAACTATATGGAGAAGTTTCATAATAGTTCTCTGCCAGCGGATCCACACTCGTAAACCTTCCCATAGCCGGATAATACCCCTTGCCCCATAATCGTACGTATCATACCCGTGCATTTCGATAAACTCCTTGCCGTTGTATTTGCGCTGTTGCTTTCCCGGGTTATCACCATCATTACTGGCCCAGGGCAGTCCGCTTGGGTAATACTGTGTGCGTTGTACAGTCTCTCCTGTATTGGCCAACCACACCTCTCTGTTATCACCCAGATGATCTTTACGGTAATAGTAATAATTGGGAGTTGTGGCTGTGATGTTTTGTGCATACCCTTCGGTATTATATACCCGTTGTAAGGTCGTTAATGCAGGGTTACCCTTCAGCGTATTATACTCTTTATTATCAATATAAGCGGCACCGTTTTGGTTGATCGTATTAATCGTATAGGTCTGGTTGATGACCTGTCCCGTAATAAGCGGTACTGCCAGATTAGTTACCCGTGTAAAATACTCCGTTCCCAACTTCCGCCCGTCGGCAGCATAGCGGTTAATAATCTGATTCCCGGTAGAAAATTGAATTGTGTCCGGCAAATTTAATTGTATGAATCCGAATTTTCAAAATTATTCTGTTTATTCCTTTTATTCTGCAAATTATGATTCTGACTTAATGAATACCACATCTAATACATTACCCTACCACAAATAACCATTATTTTGAATCCATCAAAATATTGAATTCAAGCAATTTACCTTTTGTACGTCTATGCGCGTCTCTAATTTCACAACTATCCGAAGTAAGGACTTTTTTCCTTTTTTCTTTTGATTCTACATAATCTTTATAACTAATCCAAACTTTTATATAGTATTCGGTATTTCTGTCAGTATAAACATTACAAACTTTTTGATTCAACTTTTTCTTTGAATCACTGGCCTGAAGTTTATATAAATCATAACCAATTGTGAAATAGATACTACATTGCCCTATTATTGATTTAAAAACATCAAAATCTTTTTTCTTAAAAATATTGCTGTCTTTTTCCTCAATAGGAATAATATATACAGAATAAAAATCATCATGTCCTTCGTGAAAAAAAGCCACTGCATTACCAGTATAGCTTGTTATGTCCATAACATGATGTTTAATCGGCACTGGGATTACTTTTTTATATCTTTTTTCTGTATTACAGGATAAAAAAGAAATGAGCAGTATCACTCCAAACAAAACTTTTTCTTTCATAATCTACCGTTTTAGTAACCCAAAATCAAGATCAATTCTAGTATCATAATTTTCAGGTTTTCCATATTTATTTTTATATGCTGCCCGTGGCAGATTTTTATATATTTGTTTTCTAAGTACATGACAAAAATTTAAAAATATCTATATCTGATTTAATTTCAGAGTTTAAAAGTAATGTCGCAATATATGTTAGTGCGTATTTGAAAAAGCTTTTAGCCCTTTTTCCATTGTTTAGTATTCTAATTGGTTTTACTTGTTCATGTAAGTATATTCCGACTAAGTACGCCCAAGCAAATGCAATGGTTACTAAAGCTACAAGTTTTTCAATTCTTTCAATTTCAGTTAAATGAGTGTCTTCTATATTGAATCCACTTGTTTTCATGGCTCTAAATGCAGTTTCAATCTGCCAGCGTTCTTTGTATATTTTTTGTGCAATTTCAGGTTTACAAAAGGAAATAATTATCTGAAATTCAGGCCTTCCTTCTTTGTTTTTGATTTTTGAACCGGACAAATAACATAACTGATTATTGACATAATAAATCGAGTATAGAAATTTAGTTTCGTTCAACTTTAAATCACTAAAAAGCCATGTTGCTTTAAACTGTTTTCCAGTTTTAGGATTCATAACCCAAAAATTATCCCGAATACGAATATGATATTCTATTTTATTAAAGTTCAGATAATCAATCCAATGTTCACCAACAAATTCTCGGTCTGCCACTAAGTAATGAATGGATTCTATTCCAAACAATCGAATATAATGATCAATGATTTGTATTCTCTCTGTTGTGTTAGAATTCCCTCGTTTAGGCATTAATTTGAATAATATGGGAAAAGCAACTCCTTTATAAACAATGGCTAATACCAAAATATTGATATTTTTTTGTCCAAACTTCCAATTCGTTCTGTCCATAGCAATTGAGTATGGAGGTTCATGAGGTAAAAGTGAAAATATCAATCTTGCAATCAGGTCTTTATTCAACGTATAATCAGCCATAAATCGTTGTATCCGCCGCAGTGAAGAGTTGCTACTACAGTTGTTTTCAAAGCCACTGGCGAGCTTTTCAAAACAAACGGACTGAACCTTGCAAAGGGCACAGATAAACAAACTAATGAACTTTATTCGGGCTAAATTTAGACTTTTACCGAAGTGTTCAACCAAAACTGAGGTTAAATCACTATTTTTGTGCGAGACCTTGGAATCTTTTTTTTTCATTATAACCGATTGGTAGTCAGCTATAAAGTTACAAAATTTCAAGGTCTTTTCCAAATAAAAAGGTACTTATTTTATTGAATATCAAAAAATTATATCGCTATATAATTTTTGTCATGTACTAAAATTTGTTTTATATATTTATCTTGCTGAATAGCCGGTTGAGATATTGCAAATTCATACATGTTTGCATAATGGTTTGGGGATAAATCAAATTTACCATTTTTCCCCATAATATCGTTCTCATATCCTTTATCTGGAATTGAAACAATCTTACCCTTCTTATCTATAGTATCGTAATATCTATCACTTAATCCCAAAAAATGCGCAGTTTCATGCATTACATCATAATTGCTACTTTTTTTATCTAAACTATTATATATGTCTCCTTGATAGCCACTATGTATTATATCTCTATCTCCTTCTACTTCAGAACGTCCATCACTTTTATAAAAAGTCAATAAGTTTTTTCCTTCAATTCCTAAATCTACACCGTCAGTAGGCTCAATTTTATATTTTACATCAAAACTAATTTTAACACCATTACTTTTTTTAGATTTATATGTTTCTTTAGCTAAATCAGTTAACTCATCAGCTCGATTCTGATCTGCACCATCACCAGTAATATAAACTGTGGCACTAAATGTAATACCAATAATTTCATTATTAACATTTCTTTGAATGGAAATTGTAAAATCCCTTCCATCCTGATCTATCCTATTCACCGGATTATTTCCGCACCATGCATAAGGTGAAATATCATAATACTTCTCCATTAACGGATCCGGTGTAGTAGGCCTCCCCATAGCTGCATAATACCCTCTTGCCCCATAATCATACGTATCATACCCGTGCATTTCCACGAACTCCTTGCCGTTATACTTACGTTCTTGTAAACCTGTACTGTCGCTGGCAATTGAAGCCCACGGCAAACCGCTGGGATAATACTGCGTACGTTGTACCGTCTTTTTCGTATTTGCCAACCATACCTCCCGGTTATTCCCCAAATGATCACGACGGTAATAGTAATAATTGGGAGTTGTGGCTGTAATATTTTGGGTATACCCTTCGGCATTATATACCCGCTGTAAGGTCGTTAATGCCGGGTTACCCTTCAGCGTATTATACTCTTTATTATCAATATAAGCGGTGCCATTTTGGTTAATCGGATTAATCGTATAGGTCTGGTTGATGACCTGTCCCGTAATAAGCGGCACTGCCAGATTAGTTACCCGTGTAAAATACTCCGTTCCCAGCTTCCGTCCGTCGGCTGCATAGCGATTAATGATCTGGTTCCCGTACCGAAACTGAATGGTATCCGGCAAATTTAAAGGTCTAAATCCGAACTTCTTCATTTAGAATATTATTCTGTTTATTCTGTAATTCTGTAAATTCTGATTCAGATTTAATGGTGAGCATACGCCCATTATTCTCCGATTAATTTTTATTTTTCACTATTGATAGTCAAAAAAAATAATTGACTATCACCAAGTCTGATACATTACCAATGACATTCTTTATTCATTTGAGAAACATATCGTGTGGACAGAGGGCACTCAATAAAATTGATGTCCTCCGATATAAATATGCCACGATTTAGTTGATTTGTCATCTACATACCAATGTCCTTCTGTTTTAGATAAAATACTATATACAAGAATGTAGTTTCTGACAGTATCATTTAAATCATGGAATCGTCTTGTAATGCGTATGTCCTGTATATGCAGATATTCATCAAAAATAATGCAAAAAGCAACATAATCATTCATATCCGAATAATTGTAGTCGTACCTATTGTAATAGATTCGACCAATAAATTCATTCAAATCTTCCACTCCACCCCAATACTTTACATCGCAATTTAATTTGATTAGTTCACCATTATATCGAATATAATAAAGTGAGTCTGTAGCCGATTTATTAGAACTGAGGTTCGCATATATTGAATAATTATCAATATCACGAATAGTATTTTCTGATTTGTAAAGTTTTTGAGAATATATGCAATTAATCAGCAATAGAAACATAATTGTTATTGAAAATAATCTTTTCATGTTCATTTATATAATTTATTGACCATTGGACGAATTCTTTTTCCTATTTCATTATTTACACCTTCATCTCTATGAGTATAACATTTACCTTCAAAAGTAAACATAAAACAACATGATCAAATTCATGTGCTGCACCAACTGTACTCGCTGCCACACGAATTCTATGTGGCATTCCCAAATTAAAATCACATTATCGATATATTTTACCCCCAGCGTAACAGTGGCATTACGAAAAACACGACTAAACTATTTCTTAAACACTCACCTAATCAATTTCATAGGCATAAAAGGTATCAAAAAAAACTTGATCACTTTTTTGAGATTCATTAAATAAATCAATATAATTTTTTGTTTGCTCTTCATTATTCCATTTAGTATCCATATCGTAAAGACTTATAAATTCAATATCAACTGGAGTTAAATGGCTATTTTTCAATTCCGCTTTTATCTTGTTTAATGCTATATTCTTATCTTTTGCTCCAACAAATGCATATACGAAACCCCCTTTTAGTTTATTATATTCAGGAGAATTTTTAGTATATACATATTCAATACCAGCCCAGTATACATTTTTATTCATTGGGTTTTATTTTTGTAGTCCTGTAATGCACGTTTGATTTATTCGGTTTATTCTGGTTTTTATCGTCAAAATACAGAGTTTGTGAGTTCCCGACTGTTTTCATTTTATTTCTCTCAGCAGATTTATTATACCCGTGTGTAGTCCTGACGGAGGTATTATGTTCCACTGAAAGCACTAACTGACTTCGCTGCCACACAATTGCATCGTTTGGTATTTCTAAATTACAATCACATTATCGATATATCTTACCTCCTGCACAATCTTCCACGTGATACAATCGCGCAAAAGTAAGGAATGATAGCTTTTCTTGACATCTATATCACACCTCTAAGTATTATCTGATTATCATTTAAACACCTTACTTTTATATCATTATTAATAAATTCCATTTTCTCAAAGAAATCGGGAAGACTAAATTCAGATTCAATATCTAATTTGCATTTATTTTGATTATTTCGAGTTCTGAAATTACAAATATCCATTCACGGAATATCTGAACATCGTAAAAAAAATACATTAATTTTATATTCAAGAAAATATCACATTTATTGAAATCAATAATACAGAAATGTTGGTCAATTCCAATACAGTATATTTCTTCGTCTATTTTTAAGACTGTTGGTTCCAATAAATCACTTTGCCATGCTAGTTGATAGCTAATAATTCCATTTGAAATTACTGCAAAACACTTATCGGCCTTATCTTCATTAAACAAAGTGGGCATTATGTGTAAATCAAAATCTGCTTTTATTATTTTTTTTAATTTTATCATATCATTAATTTCACGTAACTACTCAGTACCCAATAAAAGAGATCATTAGCTACAAGTCCCATTTTCGTTAAAATAATCATATATAAGCATTCCTGTGGGATCAATAAACTTTACCGGATTCCCTGAACAATAAGCATATGGATTAATCGAATAGTATTTCTGTCATTGCACCCACACCCGTCCAAATTGGTACTCAACCAAATTTTCTCCTTGCCCCATAATCCATCTGGTTCAGTCCGTTCATCGTCTCCATCTCCTTGCCGTTATAGCGGTAAGGCCGGGCATACAATTACTGGTAGTCTCAGGATTAAAGCGCATACCGCCGGGGTCGTAATTTTTCGTTTACTTCGCCTCCTGTCTGTGCACAGTTAAGAATGACAAAACTAGTAAATCTTTCTTTTAATTCCTAAAAGAAACCAAAATTTATTTTAATTTATTTCACCAACTAATCCGGTGTGTTACATATCCGGCATCCGCCCACCTTTCCTCCGCCTTTTGGACGAAGTCGGAATCTCTTATAAAGTCTGTTCTTTCTTTGTTCCCACTCGGATGTTATATACATGTCATATCCTATTAATGATAAGTTACATCTATATAACATCTAAGTTACATCTAAGTAACATCCAAGTAACATCGATAAAAGAATGAAGAATGAAAGGCGGAGGAAGGTAACGGAATTGGTCATTCAACCAACGCCTTTTATATAGTTCGGATATTGTGGCAGCCTCCCATTCCATATTATTGGTGATTAAGACGATAGTCCTGTCATCTTCTTCTATATAAACTGCAACTCGACGAAACTCGCTATTACTGACTTTGTTCTCAATAGCAGCTTTTCCCGTGAGCCGAATTATTTCGTCTTTTAGTATGTGAAAGTCCTTCTCATCGGGTAAATCATTTTCCCTTATCGATTCATACAAGATGTTCTCCTTTATCCGTGTGACAAAATGATTCTCATCCTCAATCCTTATCTTAAACAACTTTGTATCAAAATAGCCTCTGTCATCCACAATAATTGTATCCTTTTCATACCGAAAGTCATCCACCCCACGCCTGTCGCTTACTTTGGCTTCGCTGATATTTATAATGTCAGGAATCATGCTCTGCTCATCTAACGACACATGAGCCTTAATACCCCCTTTAGCTGTCCGATATTCTGCCCAACTAAATAATACCATCTGCAATTATAATATAGTCCAAAAAGGATCTATAAAAATATAGCTGTATCGGCAAATGGAGTTTATCTCAGTCGTTGTAGTATTCACAACCAATTGACACATGAATGTTTCGAGTTTC
>Ga0302204_1000041_pt1 | contig 51584 bp, 39 predicted proteins | sample II_Fen_E1_2_FD_194578 | JGI IMG/M metagenome (GOLD analysis project Ga0302204, IMG submission 194578) | Peat permafrost microbial communities from Stordalen Mire near Abisko, Sweden - II_Fen_E1_1 | ecosystem: Environmental > Terrestrial > Soil > Wetlands > Permafrost | place: Sweden: Abisko...
CAGTTCCCAAGATTGAAATCATTAACTTAGTGATTGCATTTTCCTTCCCATTTTCATCAATTGTCCGCAATCCCTGGCTTACAAAAATAATAGGGATATTTCTTTCATTGAAAAAATGAATTGTGTTCAATATATCTCTAAGATTTCTTCCAAGCCTATCAATCGTCCAAACAGATAAACTTGTTGCAATTTGATTGTCAATATATTTTAAAATCTCTTTTCCTCCTTCTCTTTCAAAGAAAGGAATTGAACCTGAACATTTGTCTTCGACAACAATTTTAAAATCTTTTTCATTGATTCTTTGTCTGTCGGTTTTTTGGTCAATACTTGAAACTCGACAATATAATATTTCTGCCATTTTTACTCACATTTTTAGGTTGGTACCATATACACATCAAAATTATGGATATATTTTGTGACTGGCAAGGAAATTGGAAATAATCTCATAAAAATAGATTCATATTTTGGAGTAGAGTCTAATTGTGTGAATTTCTGATTAGAATAATTTTTTACAGAATTTTTGAAATTAAATATTGGGATATAAATTGGGATACAAATTGTGATAATAAAGAATACTATCTACTAAGTATAATCATTTCTTGTGCATGATGGCAGTTATGTGAAGCTTCACATAACTGATAAGTCAAGGCCTAACATTACCTTATAGCCTCTTATCTCGTATATTTTGCTCTAAATAACTTATAATCCCAAAATTTTCAATTATTTTTTTGAGGTTTCATTTTGCAACCTCAAAAATTATTCAAAAGGTTTACAAGGATTATCAATCTGCTCTTTTGATTATAATTCTGTTAACGACTGATTAATTTTCTCAAGCTGCATTCCTGTTTTTTCATTAATGTCGTTTTAACTATAGACATATCTTCAAAATACTGTTTAAGTTCCCGCATTTTGTTTTGAAATTCTCCAATTCTAACAACAGTTGGATTTAATACTGCTGGCGAATGAAATAAAAGGACGAATGATACCTCTATTACTGTTTAGAAATTAAGAACACTACAACATAATAGCACCCAACTTGGTGAAAACTTATGGACTTTTTCTCATTCTCATTTTGATAGAATTGGATATCGCAAATTGCGACTTCGAATCTTGAAACTCTTGTTAGGAGAGTTGAAACATAAAATCATCAGGAACCATTTTCAGATTTCTTTTGATTTGTTCATTCAAACTCCTTGTTTCAAGTCCTTGCATTTCTGCTAAGTCATGTAAAAAATTACCCTAAAACATTTACTTGACGAATGGCTGTAAACGCCGGAGGTGCTAAAATTGCACCTCAAAGATTCCAATTCGTTTTTTTAACTCGGATACCAATTCAGGGGTAAAGACTCGTATCACAAATACCGAACATCTATAATTTGCCATATCTCACATTAATTTATATTTTAACTACCGGGACAAAAACCGAACATTTATTTTTTTAGGATAGATGAAAATTATTCTATAATACATTTTATCTAACAGTATATAACGTGATTACAAAATATAAAAGAGAAAATAGACATTTATGTTTTGCGTGTTGAAATTAAGGACGTAATGTATTTCGCAATTTTGGGAGAAACTCAAACAATTTATTTACTTATAATAGATAAGAATTCTATTAAAGCATGAGTGTAATAATTTAAATATTAAATGATTATATAAATTAAGGGACAAATACCGAACATTTATTTAGAATAAGTGAACTATGAAATTTATATGTGAAAATTGACCAAAAAATCACCGCACAACATTTCAACACTAACAATTGTCTATTGACAAAATTGTCATACATTTGCAATTCATAAATTATTTATAGCAATAATCATTTAAAAACATGAGTAAATCTGTAATTATAAAAAACGAAATAGAATATGATGCTATTATGCAGCGTATTGATGAATTGATTGTATTAACAGATGAATGCACCCCAAAAACAGACAAAAATCTGATTGAGCTTGATATGCTTACTGGGCTTGTTGAAGAATACGAAGATATTCATTATCCAATCGGCATTCCAACGCTTGTGGACGTTCTAAAACTTAGAATGTATGAAATGAAGCTTACGCAGAAAAAAGTATCTGAAATGCTTAATGTGAGCCAATCACGTATAAGTGACTACTTGTCAGGGCGTAGCGAACCAACATTAAAAATCGCGAGGGAAATGAGTCTAAAACTTCAAATTGACTCTTCCATTATTTTAGGAGTAAGTGAAACAACATGATTCTGTTTTGCATTTCCCGTTATCAAATGAATAATAAAGTCTAACCAAAAAAAAATAACAGATAATTTGTTCTGATTGCATTGCTCACTACCACAATTAAATACTTTTAGATAACGGTACTGATTTTTCTAATTTTGTTTAATTTTTGCATGAAGGTTTTGTCTTCGCGTGCTATCTGTAAATTAAATCTTGTCTGCATGTTTATCAGCATCTCAGCTTCAAGTCCCAAAATAGCTTCTATAAGCAACAAGGCAAATTCCACTTTTACTGGACGTCTAAGGTTCAAAATCTCGTTTAAGACTGTATAAGAGATACCCATTTGTCTAGCAAGTCTTCGTTGAGAAATGTTTCTAAACTCTATTTCTTCTTTCAATAGTTCTCCCGGATGTGTTGGCGAAAACGGCATATTGTTATTGGCAAACATTTTCATATCGTATTATTTATTGTGATTTGATAATTCAAGTATATTACAAACAGTGATTTGCGGTTATAGTTAAAAGCAGTGAGTCTATAAGATTGTTCAAGATCACAATTTGTGACCTTGAAAATTCATTTGCCTCTTTTTGAGATAATTGAAACATTAAACTTTAAGGTTGCAATTTGTAACCTTAAAGAATTAAATTCATTCCGTTTTTAACTTCACAAATTCTATCAATCAACCGGTTTATTTAAAAACATTTGTTTTGTAGTCACAAAAGCTCTTAGAATTCCGACGATATTTTGAATTGTAGTTTTTGACTTGAGCAAACTGCCCATTATTGCATCACCCAACCTAATAAATTAATAATGAAATTTTATTGTCTCTTACCAACTGGTCACAGATTGTGACCTCATATTAACTTGTTCTTCCTTGTCAAGTTTAGACATTAAATTTGATGGTACCCAGTCAATATTGTTTTCAAGTAAGAACTGCTTAATAAATATCCATAAAGATTTTTTTGGTTCAGATTTTACTTTTTATAATACTATAATATTATAGTATTATAAAATTATTAATACATAAATACATAAATACATAAATAAGTAAATATATTATTCTATAGAAATATAGTATCATAGAAATATAATAATATATTCATTTTTAAAGTAATGAATGAATTAAATAATGAAGTTAGAAAGTTATGAATGAATGAATTAAGTAATTAAATTATGAAAATAGGAAGTAATGAATTAATTAATTCAATATTTCAAAATTGTAATTATGCAATTATGTAATAATGTAATAATGTAATTTTTACAATCCATTTAGACCTGTTTTAATTGAAAGAGTAGTAAATTTTATCGCTTAAAGGGCAAAGTTTAATACAACTTAATCGACCATATCAGGATATTGTATTACAACTTAAAACTTCTCTCACCACTATATCCTGCTTGCTCTCCGTACTTCAAATATCCCAATTGATTTGTAATTAATCGTGTTTTCCCAATTTCAAAATCAGGTGTATTGACATGTGTATGTCCGTAAATCCAATAATCCGGAGCTGTGGCCTCAATCAAATCGGAAAGTTCTATTGCAAAAGCATCATTTAGCACACTTTCTTTGTGTTTTAAGGGATAATTTTTATAAGTTGGTACATGGTGAGTCACTACTACGTTTTTAATCGATTTTGCGGCTGCTAATTCCTGTTTTAGAAATGCTAAACTATCAGCATGTAGTTCATTATACTGTTGTATAGTGAGTCTATAGCCACGATATTTGATCACATAAAAATCTCCCATTCCACTTTCAATATGCCATTCGTTAACAGGATTAATTTTGCTCCAGAGTGTTGAAAATATAAACTTGACATCATCGTGAATCACTGAAGTATTATTCACCAGAAATATGTTGCTCCGTATTTTTTCATTAACGACACCGCTTTTTGTTGCAATATTGAAGTGATAATATTCGTGATTTCCTGGCACCCAATAGGTCGCAGCAAAACTATCGGAAAGAAAACTAAAAAAGTCATTATGCTTTTCCAATAACCTAAATGGAACTATATCACCTGCCAACAACAAAACATCCCCCACTATTTGTAGTGGGTTTTCATTTAGGAAAGCCTTGTTTTCTATAAATTCCAAATGTAAATCAGAGGCGTATTGAATTTTCATGTTAGTAGAATATTTCGGATAAAAAAACTAAGCTTTTTATAGTCACAAAAGAATATGATTAATTTATTACCAAATTTGTAGGGAAGGGAATCAACAAATATTTCAGGTAATCCTTTGAAAAAATTATTTTTATTCTCAGAGGGAAAAAGTAATTTTGCGACTTGTGAGAAGGCGTAATTATGGGAGCAATTTATAAATTCGTTTTTTAAATACTGTCTCAAATTCAAAATAATACTAATATCTTAATTTTTCTCCCAAGCCAATGAGACAACCTCTTTGTCACATAATTTTACACAAACAATAAGATATTGCATTTCAAATAACTTATTTATTACTAGCTCTAAATCTTTTTTTCCCTTTTAATTTCTTCATTAAAATGGGGCTAATTGTAGGTTCAGGAATGAGTAGCTCTAAATTTTCAATCATACTAAGCTGTCTTAGAATAGCGATAAGAGTTGCAAGAGATATATTTTTGCCAGCTTCAGCATTGACTACAGATAACTTAGATATTCCGGCACGTAATGCAATTTCTTCTTGTGTTAAGTTCTTTCGTAAACGAATCTCTTTTAATCTTTCACCGATAGTTTTCATCGCACCGGGAGTACTCATTTCCAGCCACATATAGTTTTTTTTATTTTTTAAAATATACAAATAATATATACTATAATATACTTAAATGGCAATAAATCTATTTTGTATATATTATAATATACTTTATAACGCTTGTTTATAATTTGTAGCCATTTCAAATAATAGTCAAGAACATTTTTATTTTTGGGCATATTTAAAAACAATAAAACTTTCCTAGTCGCCCCTTCAATAATCTTTTAATTTTTGATATCCGAATACACTAAACAGAAACTTCCGAATTTGAGAAAGCTTCATTTCTCATTATGAAGAAAACATCAAATTACGAGTTTAACTACATAATTTTAATCACTAACTAAGCTTTTTATAAATGGCTTTGCTTTTATTGTTTAACTCAACTAATTCTTCTCTAGTCATTTCAATATTTAAACTATCAGCATACCAAATACTATCCTTGAATACAACATTGACGGTATATATATTTAAATCTTTAGTTAAAAAGACATAGTTTCTTTCTTCACTTGATCGTTCTAATATAACAATTGGATTTTTTAAAGTTTTTTTCAATAAGTTGTGCACATTAGAACTTAACTCAGAGTTTACTATTGCCAAACCAATAGATTTAGAATCAAAGAAAACCTCGTTATTTTGAGGATCAAAAATTGATAATATATTCATAATTACTGTTTTAAATATTTTTGAGAATTACTAGAATTTCTATGTTTTATCTTATAGTATTGGGATCAGATTGGATACAAACTTACTAATTGAAACTTAATAAAAGACATCTTACTTCATTTTTTTATAAACAGAAATCGAAAAATATTTTTTCTTTCAATACTCCCCAAGTTTTTTAATATTCATCATTCTACAACAAGTAGAATTTTAAGAGAAAACTTTGTAATAAAACCACAATCAATCTATTTTTTTATTGTCCAATTGATATGTTTTAATCTTTCTGATACTTGAGACAATGTAATCAAAATATCTTCTTCTGTTGGTAATTCTCCGTAGACCAGGTCGCTAAATGTTGACAGATATGTATTTTTAATTTCATTCCAGGTATTGTTGGTATCTGAAAAGATCAATGCAGTTGAGGGGTGATTTGCTAACCAATCGTTATTTTTAAAACTAATTACATCATCGTTTGCTACTGTTAATAGCATTGATTCAAAACGCTCTGAAATAAAGAAATCTTTCATTTCAATATCAGCAAGCAATTTATGAATGTCATAAATGTGCCTTACTTTATTGTTTAGATCGACAATTGGATTTTCGGTAAATGAAAAGCGTACAAGACTCATTATTTTCTCACAAAGAGTTCGTTCTTTGCTTAATACCTGAACCTGAAAAGGCTGAAGATTATATTCGGCTATGAGTGCCGATTGGCCGGTCTTGTTCATCATGTCAGTGACAAATGAACTTACCATAGCTGTTGTATAAGGTTCAAAACTACCCAACCAGGTTGATTCAAGAATTATGTTATCTCGGACTTGTCCAAATTGCCCATCAAAGTTTTTCTGATAACTGTGAGCAGTTTTTCGAATCATTCCAAACTTATTTGTTATTCCGGGAACATCAATTTCGGGAATTACACCAGACACAACCTTTGAAATCTTTTTTATTTTATTTTTGAGTTGATTTCCTGATTCATTACCTGATTTTAGAATGACTATGTCAATATCTTCCGAAAAGCGGTCTATTGTTTTATAACATTTTGATAGGGCAGTTCCCCCTTTAAATACTGCCTGGCTTCCTACTTCAGAAGAAAAAATATTGTATAATGCCAGTGTTACCCAATAATCTTTTTCGACATAAATTTCAGCAATACCCATTTGCTGAGCAGTGGCAGTAATAGCATCTTTATACAATTCAATATTTTCATGCAGTTTCATCTTCCTTCTCCTAATTTAATTCGCCATTTTAAGGCATTGGGTAAAACGCTTTCTTTGATATTGAATTCATATTCTGAGAGTGGATTCAAACTATTTTTCAATAGGCATAAATCTAGTTTATTATCTATTAATTCCAGTATTGCACCTATCAACGATCTTGCTCTTGGTGGATATTTCAGGGCAAATTGTACTATTTGGGTTATCTCGTTTTCGCTTAGTTTTCTCAACCTTTCAGTTAGTAACAGAATACCTGATTCAGCATTTAAATCCGGTATTTGATTGAAGTCTTTTACTGCATCCAATAACTCAAGTAGGTAATAGTTTTTATCCGTCACATCAATATAGCTTTTTACAGGTTTGCCTTTCACCGTACTAACTGAAGCGTAAATTCGTTTATCCCTACTTGCTATTTTGATTGTTTTAGGCACCTGAGTTGTAAGACCTAATCTGTTGTATAAACTCAATCCAGTAATATAAGCGATTCTTTTCCCATCCTCGAACAAATAGGTTTTGAGAAGTTCTTCTTCGTTTGGCTTTAATGTCCCAAATACAGTTTGTTTGGGTTTATAAAATATACCGGAAGATACTCGTTTGATAATTCCCTTTTTTATTAACCGTTCCAATGCTTTTGTGGCAGCTGCATACTCATCCCGCTCGACCAACAAAGTTTGGTAGTCGAAAGTTGTCCCAGCCTGCAATTGCTGAATGCGTTGATCTATTTTTTTAGATACTGTCATATCATAGGGTTTAGGTCACAAATATACAACATATTTTTATTTTGTCAAGTAAATGGCGCAAAATACTTGACAATATATGTCTGTTGCTGTGTGAATATCAATTTAGTTTGTTCATTAAAAACGTTTGTTCATTGCCAATGAACAACTAAAAGTATTGAACAGATATTAAGTTTTGAATGTCCGTGATTTTTCGAATTAAATAAGAAATGTAAAGATTGTATATTCCTAGAATAGGTCTGCAAAAAATTAAAACATAGGATGATACACAACCTTCTAATTAGTGTGAAAATTCTTTTATAATATCGATTAGTCTTTGCTTCTCGTTTGACTCATTCGTTCTAAATCTATACATCGGGACATTATTTACTTGCAATACCCGATCCTTAATTCCGTCATGCTCAACTTGTTTTTTATCTTGTTCGTGATATCTGACACCATCCACTTCAAGAACAAACAACTTTTCTTTTGATACTTGATTATAAAACAGAAAATCCACATGCGTCCAGGGATGAAGGATATATCTTCTTTCTTCTGCACTGAATGCTTCTGGTACACTAACAAGGGTTCCAAGTCTGGTATGCATCGAATGTCCGATATAACCATAATCCGTCAGAACTTCATTGATAAGATCACACATCAACAATTCCGTTTTATGATCATTCGGACGCTCTTTATATTTGGACAACAGCATATTCGTATATTCTGAATACAGTAAATCAAATACTGATGTTAAAGTTGATTCTTTGGTAATTTCCGAACCATATAAATATTCAGCATACTTAACGAAATCATTAATGACATTGTTGGTGGAATGATAGACTTTATCTGCAACAACCGCAGTTACTTTATTTTTGCCTCTTGAGATAGCGACATTCAATAGTTTTTCATTGGTAACAAAATCATAAAGTCTGTTCTCTACATTGTTTGGGTCTTTATCTAACGAATTCACCACAAAAGAAAGAATGACCTCCTCTTTTTGTCTGCCCTGGAACTTATGAATAGTATCAGCTTCTATCCGGTCTGTAGCACAGTTGTCTGTAATAAGATTTGCCTGACACCGGAATGGAGAAATGATTCCAATACTTTTAGAGTCATTATCTTTCAGGAGATTCTCTATTTCGTCTATTTCCCGTTGGTTATATAAACCGGTACCCTTGGGGTTCCGTCTGGCATGGTTACCGGGAACCGTTTTGATGATTTCAATATGCTTTCCTGTATTTCGGGTCATAGCCACCAGTTCACCATCATAAAACATCTTGTTACAGAAGTTTATAATATCCGGAGCACACCGGTAGTGTTCCTTCAACAAAGTTGTAGGTACACCTGGCATGGAATCTTTTACTGATTTGAGTATTGAATTAGATGTGTATTGATACGATTCCGGAACATCATATTCTTTGGCTAAAAGACCCGATTGAGAAAACAGACTTACTTCATCAATTTGCTGAAGTTGTCGCGAATCGCCTACTACAACCAGATTTTTGGCACAACTTATAGCCAACGTACTGCTTAATAAGTCGCCCTGGGATGCTTCATCGATTATCAGGTAATCGAAGGTAAAACCCGTTGATATATTATTCAGCAAGGACTGAGATGTACTTAAAACAACAGGATATCTGAGTAAGAATTTTTCAGAATTATGGTTATACGACTTGGCATTGAATGCTTGAACTGTCTGTTTCCGATAGTGCTTACTGATATGATTTTCCAATAATTTGCGATAGAGAAATTTGAGCTCTTTACCCACTTGATCTTTATTATGACTTTCTAGGAATTCCTTATTGAATGCTATTTTTTTTGAAAGATCACTTATTCGGGTTTGATAATAGAGCTTTTCTGCATTCAGAAGAAGAACGTTTATATCGACGGATGTAATCTTCACCTTGAATTTGAAATTCAATATCCATCGTTCAAAAAATCCTAATTTCCGGCTGTCTTGTAGACGGGTAATTAAAGACATGTATTTATTGGAAGTTAATTTCTGATTGATGATTATAGCTTCATCAGAAAAGTTGTCATAATGTTTTTTTTCATTTTGTATTTCAATGAGTTGCAATTCGAGTACACAGGTTTCCACTTCCAAATCCTGAATCTTTTTCATTCGAGTGCTTAGTTCGTCAATTCTTTTATGGTCATTTGATGTTATGGGTTGTTCTTTCTGTTCCAAAAAACTGCTTAGCTCTGCACTCCGGTCACTTTCAAAAAACGCCTTCACGTTTGTACTGTTTCCAAGGCTTGCGGCAATAAATGCCAGATGCTCATCATCCAGTTTTTCGTAGATATTATCAATGGCTGTATTGTTGTTAGAAATGACGGCACAATTCTTTCCTGCATAAATGATATTAGCAATCAGGTTTAGAATAGTTTGCGTTTTTCCTGTACCCGGAGGACCTTCAATAACAGATATATTGTTTTTAAGAGCCTTATCAATGGCTTTCACCTGACTTTGATTAAAGTCGAAGGGTAGCATCATTTGACCCATATAGTTGTTGGGTTTACAATCTCCCTTTAAATAATCAATCAGCACTGAATTTGGTAGTTCATTGCTTATGCGCTTATAGTTTTGTGACAAAAAAGATAGAGGACTATTTTTTTCTGTAATTATTCCGGCATATTCAGCAAGCTTCGTAAAGTAGGTATAAATGTCTTTGTACTTATTGCTTTTCAGTTCAATTTTTCGGGTAAAAAAAGTTTTTTTCTCAGTGTATCGGTAATACCCTTTTTCAAAGAGCTCAAGTTTTGTTGCATTTACTTTTACACCATCAGCATAGACATCATTTTTATAGATATCAATATTCTTGACTTTATTCAGGATTCGAACGTTTTCTTCTTTATAAAAGAATTTTTTATCTGAGCCTTTGAAATAGATGTCATAGCCAGTAACATTTCCATTATAAGATGCTGTGAATATACTCAAAACAGATATGGTTTTGTCTTCCCATTCTTGCTTTTTAGTACTAAAAAGCAGAATGGTCTGTTTTTCAATGTCTATTTCTATCTTTTGGCCCATTGTTTTAATATTGTTAATCGAAACACTTGCGTTCAAAACGTTTTCTAAATACAGTTCGTTGCCAACAAGGAGGAGAATGAACAACTGTCTGCTGGGACATTTTACAAAAGTGAGCAAGCAGCGGTTTTATAAGTAAACTATTTAATTTCCAATTGTTCCAATATATCTCTTGTTAGTTTAGATAATGGTCTTTTCCAATGTTCAGCATCTTCGAGATAAGCTCCCCAAACAAATCGGTCAATCTCCGAGGCTTGTTTCCCAAGACCTTTATATGAATCTATTAATGAGTTGTAATATGTGCTATTATAGGCTTGTGCTTTATCAATTATCTCTTCGACATAATCAATGTGATTATTGTATACTTCAGTCAAAACAAGTTTTTTAATATTTTCATTGTCATTTGAAAATAATATATCAATATTATTTTTTTCTAAAACCCACTCGGTAGTTCTTACATCTTTTTTATCCTTTGTTGCAAGTCTTATTTTATAATCATCACCAAACTTTTTATCATACGGATTTATATCAATTATTTTTTCTCCTTTCAAATGATTGCATGTAGGACATGATGGAACTAAGTTATAAAAAGACAATGCCAAATACGGAAATATTGATTTCGGATGAAAATGGTCGAATTGAGGTCTTGTCTTCCCATTTGTAGAATTTACAGTAAATGTATATTGTCGGTTACAATAAGGGCATACATTAACATTAAGCTTTTTAGCTAACCATTCCCCATAATGAAATCCTTCATATTCTTTACTCCCCATATTCTTTTTAGTGCCTGGTATTTTATATAATGTATGATTAAAGAAACGCTTATAAAGGTTTTCCATGATATCTTTCAAATCCTCAAATGATTTTTTATTTTCATCCGACTCATTTATTTTTAAACGAAATATGTTATCAAAATCGATTATTTTTCTTTTTAATTCATCTGGTTCTGAAACTATTAGTGATCCTAAGTCCATCCAAATATAATTCAACATATTTTTTAATAGATCATCATTATAGCTTTCTATCTGTATTTGCAGTTCATCTTCCCATTTAGTTTCATCTTTCGTTTTCTTTCCATATTTCAACCAATTAAATATAGCCATTTTATATTCAAAAGCAATTGCATCTAAATTTGAGTTTTCAATCTTAATCATGCTTTTATTCCTTTCAATAATTTAACATCTTCCTTAAGTTTCTCTATTTCCAGTTTTAAATCTAATAAGCCTTGATTTTTTAGATTTGATTCATGATAAAGCTTAAAAAGCTGAGATTTGATAAATGGTTCACTAACTAAAAGAATATGATTATACATGTCAGTTTTATCAGTATCGGATATTGTAGTTTCGCCGGCATGTAGTCTTTCAAATAACTTATTTATTTTTTCTTTAGCGAATTCACCAATTGGAACACTATTCAAAAAGAATCCATTTTGCAGAAGGGTATGTATATTTCCACCAAATGTATCTTCTTGCATTTGTCTTGTAGATATTCCATCTTGAAGGAAAAGCACATTGTTTTTGGGAATGTCAGATAAGATAAAAGGTGAGTGGGTTACAAAACACATATTAATACTTTCAATTTCCTTTAAATTGGCTTTACTAATTAGGTCTAGTAAATAATTGATGTATTTTCGTTGATATTCTGGATGAAAATAAAGTTCTATTTCTTCAAAAATTATATTAATATGACTGTATTTTAACTTACCTTTATCAGAGCTTACAGAATCAATGTTTTTTAAATGGTAAACTACAGAACTAACATTATGCAATAATTGTCTTTCTCCAGAACTTAGTTCTGAAAAAAGGAAATATTCCTGTTTGTTTTTCAAGTCCTGAAAGACGATGTCTGTTTTAAAGAAACCTGGAATTAACAACTGGTCAACAGTGAGTAGATTCCACTTTTCATCTAATTCTCCGTTCATTTCAGCTGATATTAGATTTTTTGTTCTATTATTATAAACGTCGAGGTCTATCAAATATGATCCCTCGATATAGGTTTTATTTGAAAGTTTTAAATTTTCTATCTTTACTTGATTTTTATCTTTAGACTTAATATATTTATAAGATTCATTAAAAAGTAAATATCCTAGTGTTTGTCTAAGTTTAAGTGTAACATGGCTTTTATGATCTTTTATATCAGTGATTAGATCTCTAAAACAACTACTATTATTTTCAATATATGTAGTCTTTACTTTGCTAAAATCAAATAAAGAATTGTATCTATCAAGCAAACTTATTGATTCTAGTCTTTTGTATGGATCATACTTCTGAAATATTGAAATTGTTTTATAGACAATATATTGTTGAGCAAGACTATTTGAATTGTCCCCATAGAAATTCTGAATATTCCAATCTTGATTTAACTCTTCCATCCATAACTCTCTGATAGATATGACTACAATTACTCGTTGCAGTATGTTTATGTTTAGAAAGCTATAACTATGTCCTTTTATTATTTCTGTTTGGAAAAAATTGATAGTCTGTATTGCTTCTTCAATTTTTATATTATCACTTGAGTAATTATTGTTTATATATTTCTGTAATGCATTTTTCAATTGATCTAAATAACTACTAAAGTCTGATTTATATTCAATCACATCCTTTTCTAATTTATCTTCCAAAGAAACAGCGATTTCTAAGGCTTGATTAAAGTCAGTAGTATATTTCTCAATTATTGATTTAATATTTGACACTCCATTTACATGATCTTCTAATAATCTTTCAAGATGAGTTTGACTAATTAATTCAACTTTAGAATAGTATTCTAAATCCGTGATTTCACTTTGAAGCAAATTCACTTTTACACTCATGAATTGCTGAAAATATCTCCTATAAGAATTTAAAATAAGTTTTGATTCTTCTTTTCTAAATATCATTGAAACAGCAACTTGTTTATCATTCATAACTCTAATCTTACTGTCTCGAACATATAATGACAATAAACGTTGCTGAGCTAAATAATTTTCATTGTTTACTTCAATATTTCCATTATTCCGCCAGGGATTTAAGACTATTGGAGTCTGATAAGAATCATTTTTATGAAAGATTCCATTTATCCAACAATAGTTATCATCTTTCATATTTTCATGCTGTAATTCAAGAGCATTATATGCGTATAAAGAATAATTAGAAATTTGTGTGTAGAATAAGATTTTTTCGACCTCCTCATTATTTTCGTGTGAATTTATAAATTCATGTATATCATTTTCCGGATGATTGATATCTAGTTCTTTGTTTAAGAAGTTTGTTGAAATATGATATTCACCATTCTTTAATTCTGACTTAATAAAATAGAGAGTATGTTCTTTAAAACAGCGAGAATACTCTTCTATAGTAAAATAAAGAATCGCATTAAGCCCTTCTATGGGCCTTAAATCTTCATGCTTACTTTGGTATCCACTTGCATAAGCAAAGTTGTTTATTATACGTATAATTATTTCAATTAAAGTACTCTTCCCATCCCCATTTTTTCCAACAATAGCTGAGATACTAATTAATGGTGAATTTACCCCATCCGAAAAGAATGTTTTATGGATTGGATCAACTCCTTTCCGTTCTCTAATTAGTTCCGGAGTTTCAGGATCAATCTCATATTCATTATAAATGAAATAAGTTGTATCCTCTTTTAATACCTTCCGAATATGTGGCGCACATCCCTTCAATGGTCTAACACCAATTAGTTTAAATTGCGATTTTTCTCCCATTTGTATTTGATGAAATATGATAATTTTATTTTAACCAATAATAAGCGATAATTTCTAAGAGTAAAAGGACTAAAAGCACTAGGATAATCGCGATCTTTAAGTTTACAAACTGAAATAGAATAAAGGATACAAATAGTGAATTAGTAGCTATAAGTACGAAAGAATAAATGTCAATACATCTAATTAGAAAATCTGACCTTTTCTGAATATAATCATACGTTACTCTAAAAGACTCTAATTCATTAGGATATTTATTGAAGAATTCATTCTTATAGAACAAATAATAATTATTCTCAAAAAGCTTTTTTATCTCTTTTACATCATCTCTGTGTGCTTTCAACATAAATAAACTATAAATGCCGAATAACAAAAAAGCAATCCCTATTATGCTGCAAAGAAAAATTAAATCTACAACTTTATAAGTTGCAAATACAAAAGCTGTTATTGATAATGGAAAAGCTGAAATTTGAGTAGTATTCTTTGAATTCATGTCAGCCAGCATACGCCCATACATGTGTTAGAAGCTGGGCTTTATTTTCGACAATAATCGTTTGAAATTTTCGTCAATAGTGATTTCAACTTCATTCTCTGAAATTTCCCATATATTCGATAAATACTTAAATATTGAATATATGTTACTATTATCAATATAAGGGTTATCAGTCTCTGTCAGAATAAGTTCTCGTGGAATTTGAGAAATAATTTTTTTCCCATACTCTGAGTAAATCATTGCCGAATTAATTGAGAAGTAGTATTTATTACTTATAATCTCATTTAATACTTTAATACCACCTGAAAACCAATGAAAAATAGCATTTTCAACTTCATGTTCAATCAACATATTAAGTATCTCTTTCTCTGCTCTTCTTGAATGCAAACTTAGAATTTTGTTTTTACCCTTAAGGTTTTTAAGTATAAATTCAAAACTCTTTATCTGAATATCTTTTGTTGCATATCCTTCTTTAGAAAAATCTAACCCAACTTCACCAATATAAGATGTTTGATCAATTAATTTTATAAAGTTTGAGTATTCATTTATATGTTGATTTGCTAAAAGAGGATGTAATCCTAAGGCTAACCTTATATACTTATATTGTCTAATACGATTTACTCCCATTTGAAAATGACTAGGTAAATTTGTCATCCCAATTGTCACTATTCTTTTATTTTCGTTATTAGTAATATATCCCTCTGGATACTTGACTTGATCAAAATGGCAATGAACATCTATCATTATAAACCTGCTTTTCTACGTACATTAATATCTCCAAATTTCATTACCCATGCTTTCAATTCATCTCTTGTCCTCATTACCACTTTTGCATATTCTTCTAAATTTTGCAAATCTATTAAACCGTTTACAATTAATTCATTTTGTATTTCTTCAATTGTAATAGGCTTTTTAAGATATTCTAAACAAGCACCTATATCCTGTCCTTTGTCAGTTTTAAATGGATATAAAGAGTCTAATTTTGTTCCATAAGTAGTTTTATCGGTTAATGTCAACAAAGATGCTCTACGATAAACACATGGCATACATGTACCACAATGAGATGCCCTTTTATCATCAATCCAATGCGAACGATGACCTCTTTTACCACAAGAATTTGACAAATCAATTATTTCATTTAAAAAGTTGGTGTTGTTACATTTTGACACCATTTCTCCTTTAGTATCAAATTTATATGGATTCGAAATGTCAATAACCAAATCTAATGAAAGTAACAATGAAGTTATTTCACTAATAAAAGTAGGATGTGTTGTTCTTGTGCTACAAGCACTTCGTCTAGATCTACTTAAGGGGAAATTTAATGAAACAGTGCCATTCTCAGGCACAATTATAGGAAGTCTTTTTGATTGTGAAATAAGAGTTGCTAGGCCTAAAAACAATAGTGAACGACTCCTACAAGTTGTTTCATTAGCAATTGTCGGATGAATATTGATTGAAGGAATTTGTTTAATCCTCTGATTGTATTTTATAACCAGCTTCTCAATGACCTTTTCTTGATCGTGTTTAGGGCCATGCATATTTTGATCATAGTGAGAAACTAAAAGAAGATTTTCTTCAGTGAATTCTTCAAGAAAATCAATGGCACCTATTAATGAATCTAGTCCTCCTGAAAAGAGGTTTACTTGTTTGAAATTTATATCATAGTTTTGATCCAATTCTACTAATGGAAAAACAAATGAATTTTGATAAAAACTGCATTTCCAATAATCTCCTGTCAAAAAAGATAATATAGATTCCAATCTATTGCTTACAGAACTCCATTTAACTGTATCGTTTACTGGCATTTGAATAATAAACTCTCGTGACCAACCATCAACTGAATTTTTTCTTCTTTCAAATAATCTATCGATACAATAAATACAAGATGAAATTAAAAAGAAATCAACTACTAAAGTATTGACTTTACCTGCAAAAGAAATTAAATTACTAAAATCAATGTCTACATAAGTAAATTCACCGCTATTTGCCTCAATCCTGATTTTGATTTTTCTTTTGATTTCTTTATTGATTATAAAAGATTCAAATACAGGAGGAAATATTTTAATTATTTTTTCCATTACATATGATATTTATAATTTCTACAAAAATTGTTTCTCTTATTTTTTCTCCTTCTGCACCTTTCCAATTTATATTAGATACAGCTCTTTTTTCGTTCAATACCTTGACTCTTCCTATAATATCATCTTTTATTATAGTGAAAGTTTCGCTACTCACTTCTTCTCCTTTTTGTTGAGTTATTCTTTCTTGAAATCTCTGTGATAAATGTTCAAAAATATAATAGCCCCAAAATTCACAAACAAGATTTGACATTCCGCCCCCTTCAGCATATTCAGACAATATTTGTTCAAATTTATCAATATCATTACTTGATTCTTCTGCGATCTTACTTAATACTTCTAATGAAGCTTTATTAGCCGCTGTCTCATCCATACCTGTCGCTACATCAGAGCAATATATAACTAAGAAATTAATTATATCAAGCGTTGTTTTTCCCTCTAAATTGCCAAAACCATTTATTTGCAATGTTTGCTGCAATCCATTTGAACCAACATCAGCAATGAAATGAGTTAGTTTACTACTCGTTTTTATACCAGCTTTACCAATTGATCTTGATTTCCCAGTAGTAATATTTTTAGTTCCACCTCCTGTCTTGACTAGATAATTGAATAATGATGAAAGATTATTATTTCTTCTCATTAATAATCTTTGGTATTCTTTTGCTTGCTGTTCAGGCGTTTTATTGTCTACTTCTTTATTTTCCTCATTTTGTTTTTCTATTTCAACTGTTTTTGCGATGTTAGTAGCTGAAACATTTAGGCCTCTCCAATTAGGTTGACCTGTTACACCTGGATTAATTCTTTGTGTTGTTCCCATTATTTTTTTGGATTAAAGGCTCGATAAATCGAAGTATCATTTTTAAATAGCTTGTATAGTATTTTAATTTCTGGATTAAACTTTTCAGCTAAAGTATAATCATTTTTCAAACTAAATGGAATTTTATAGTTGTCAATTTGTTGAATTACTTTGGAATACTTCAACAGACTTCCAACTATGCTTTTACTAATCAACTCAACGAAAACTTTATGAGTTTTAATGTTTTCAGGTGTTTTAATCAATTCTTTAGTTAACATATTCAGTAATGTATCTATGTTCTGTTCATCTAATTTCGAAACTTCTTCAGTAACTATTTTCGCTAAAATACTTCCAGAACCATGTTCAATTAATTTTCGAGCTAATAAGCGAAGATGCGGTGGAATTAATGAAGACCCATCTATTGATTTTGATAATTGATCTCTCGATATCCAGAAATAGTCTCTTAAATCGCTATTTGATAGTTTAGGTTCTACATTAAGCCAACGCATTATTTTTTCAGAGGACCAATCACTATCGAATTCTGTCTTAATTTTCTCGATATCTTTTTGTTGTGCAAATTCTTCTAGAGAAACTAACTCTTTAGGTTCACCTTCTTGAGAAATTTGCCACTCGTATATTTTTTTGAAAAGCCCTAATTTAGAATATTCAAGTACCATTAGTTTTATTAAAACATCTACTTTGAAATTTTGAATGCCAGCAATATCAACCAATCTTTTTCGTAACATAAAGGTATTCAAGAATCTTTTAATTTGTCTAGGATTTCCATTTAGTCCTTCAGTGATAATCGAAGAAAGTGAAGCTATTAAAGAGACACTCTCACTCAGAATTGCACGTTCCTCATCAGTAATTAATGCTTGAATATTCCCAAATCCATAAACTCCATATCTGTTATTTATTTGATGCTGTTTAAATGCGTCAAGTACTTTAATAAATGTTTCTTGTGATAATTCATTCTTACAGAAAAGCAAAGTCATATAAGTTTCAACCTCATGGTCAGAAAGTTTTGGTAATGTGTAAGGTAATTGAATCAACTTTTCTAAATAGTCACTTACAATTCTTTCATTTCGAGTATCTAAGTCTGATGCATTTTCAATTCTATCGGTTTTATATCTAAATTCGATAGCATGTTTGACTATTCGTGGGTCTGCCCCAATAATAAATGCAGTTTTATCAACATTTAAAAATAGTTTGATAGCTTCTAAATTTTCAATAAGCCTTTCTGGGGTACATCTATCTAAATCATCAATAATAACAACAAGTTTTTCAATATCAGACTTCTCAATCATTTCTGTGAAATCGCGTCTAAATGTCCTTACTAGCTTAGTTTCATCTTCTTCATTTTTATTGATTAAACCACTTAAGAAGTTTTCTGAATCATTTCCCTTTAGTTTATCTATCAATGTATCGCTATTAAGTTCAGAGAACTCTTTAGCTAAGTATGGTATTAACGATATACCTCCAGTTAAATATGCGCTTGTAGCAGGTAAAACAATTTTTTTAAAACCTAAACCTAATACTCTCATCCATTTTACTGATTTTAATAGTTTAGTTGTTGAGTCCTTAACTTTATTACCAATTGTTTTATGCTCGGCGAACTGTTCAATTATTGATTCTAATAAAGCAGCTTTAGCATCATCATAACCTTCAAATAACCAACCATTAAAATATAACACAAGAGTATTGTTCTTTAAAACGCCATCTTTTCCACTTAGTTGGTCATTTATTATTTTAAGAATGCTGGATTTTCCACTACCCCAATCGCCGAATACTCCAATGGTTATTGGTAAAACAGAATTGTCATTGAGCACATCAATAATTAAATCTGCATGTATTTTAAATCCTAAAAGGTCTTCGGATGTTTCGTTATCTGCCCACATATATAATATTTTTGTTTTTACTTAATTGCTGCTGCCATTTAAATATACTCAATTTGATATATTTTATCAATAATAACTATAGTTTATTGGGCCTTTCCAGTCTATCTGCGGAATACCCAGATCCATTTTTTTCACCCGCTGTTGTAGGTCAGTGACCAGTGTCCTCTAATAGCTTAAGTTCTTAGGTAAATTACAAATCCGTGCCAGCGGAAGCAGCAGGGGTTTAAATTTCATCGTATTCATACTCACACTCTAAGAGATGAGAAGTTGGTGATAAACCATATGGCCTATAATGTAAATGTACATTTCTTCCTGTCTCAGAAATTAAATGTAAATTCTTTCTAGCTCTTGAACTTAATACGTATAATAATTTCTTAGAATTCTCAATGCCGTTAGGATCATTGAAGTGTGGAATGTAACTATCTAAAAGTGCAAATCCTATCATCGTATCATATTCTTCTCCTTTAACACCATGGATTGTTGAAACTGTAATGCCATCTCTTTGTTTGAAAACCTTTCTAAAATTTTCAATGTCCCCAATGAAAGGATTACCCTCTTTTATTAGTCTATCTATACGGATTTGTGAACTTTCAAAAAAAGATTTATAATGTTCTAATAGAGTTGGATAATTATTTATATTGATTTCTAGGACTTTACATATTTCATTGAAAAATAGTTTTAAATATTCTAATCCATCTTTTCCTTCTATTTTAATAGAATTACAAAGCCTTAAAAAACTCTTGTTTGTTATATCAGACAGATTTATCCCAGCAATTTCTAATTCATATAGCACCTCTCTACACCATCTAATTCTTCTTACATATAAAAAGGGAGAAGGCTCAGTTAAAACGATTCTAGAAAGTTTAAACCAAAAATTATCTATATCTCTCGAAAAAGGTGCCATACCGGGTCCATCGAAACTATAGTCAGGCAGTTTAACCATCAAGCTTCTTGTTATACTTGCAAGATGTATCCATTGAGGAGCTACAATACAGATTTCATTGGTTGAAATTCCTTTTTCTAGTACGTTAAATTGAATTAACTTTACTATTTCATCAATTAAATTCTCTTTTGAAACCCTGTTATTGAAAGTAATTACACTAGGATATTCTTTATCTATTTTTTCAGCAACTATTGTATTTGGAAACGTTTTGTAATACTCAAAGTAATTTATTATTTTTTCAGACGACCGGTAATTCTTGGTCAATCCCATCAATTTCAATTTAAAACCCAATAATTTTTCTAAATCAACTTGTTTCATCGGATATCCACCTAAGGATTCGTAAATTGACTGGTTTGGGTCACCTACAATTAGTGTTTTTGATTTACCTTTATTTGCATTTAAGATCTTTGAAATTATATGATATTGAATTTCTTTAGTATCTTGATATTCATCAATTAATATAAATGGGAATAACTTACATAAAATAGAAGATACAATTGGATTTTTCAGTAGAAGTTGATACGAATAAAAAAGTATCTGCTCAAAATCAATTTGATTGTTTTGAATTAGTATCTTAAAGTATTCTCCAATTATTTTTTTTAAATATGCATGTTTGTCAGAATCTAAACAAGTCAAATAATAGTTGTCCGTTTTTGCTAAAATACCACAGTCCCAATATGTAATTTTCTGCTTACTGTAAGGTTTGCACAGTTCTGTAAGTAGAACTTCTGAATCATGTGAATTGATGACTCTGAAACCACATTTCAATTCATCTAGATATAGGTGATATGGTCTTAATATCCATTCTAAACAAAATGAGTGAATTGTTCCTATCCAGAGTTGACTCGTGTCAACGCCTAATAATTCAACTCTTTCCTTAATTTCATCAGCGGCATTATTGGTATAAGTTATTGCTATTATAAATTCCTTGCTAGAATTAATTTTGGCCAATTCGTAGGCAATTTTATAAGTCAAAGTTCTTGTCTTACCACTACCAGGGCAAGCAATTAACAAAACACTTTCGGTTTCTTTAATCGCGTCTTCTTGCTCTGGATTTAGTTCTCCTTTATCCCAAACGAACATTATTCAAACTGATTTAAAAAGGTTATTATCTGGTCACCATTAATTACTTTTTTTATTGCAGTAATTATATCTGTAATTGTAGATTTTTTATTTCTAAAATCATTAAGAGTTTCAATACAGCTTTTCAAATCAAGTTTGTCATCGTCCTCAAAGTTTTTGTTTAATCTATATTCAACAATATCTGCGATTAGATTGTCAGAATAATCTTCCTTTGCAAATATGATTGAATCAAGTATATATTCTGGTATTATTGTTTGATAAGTAATATGTTCACCGAGCATAATAGCAAACCAACCTTTTCCTTCTTGTTTTGCCATTGTCAAAACACGTTTTCCATAAAGAGAAACATTTCCAGATTTTAATTCACTTTTTGCTAGCAATTTAGTCGGGTTATCAACATAGACTTTATCTATAGTTTGAACTACTTCCCAAGCATTTCTAGCTTTTATAAAATCAACTTCAAAAGTATAATCTGCATAAAATGTTTTCACCCAATCGTTACCACTCTCAAATGCATCAAGTTTTGCTTTTCTTTCTAATCCACTTTTTTTTGACTTTTCAACAGCTGTTTTATATTTTTTTACACTTTCGATATCATCTACTAAAATTGTTGTGTCGCAAATAGCATCGTCGAGGTCAGTAAGGATACTACATTTTCTTCTAATTCTTAAGTCATGAAATAGCTGTGCAACATTTTGAAAACCAGTACTTCTAATATTAATTAAACTTATCCCAAGCTCATCTAAACTTACTCCAAAAACTTTTTTAATCATCAAAGGGATAAGTATCTCCTCTGCATCTCCTTCAACAAGTATCACTCCCTTTGCAAAAAGAAGATTAGTCCTTACAGCATCTAAATATCTTTGAATTTCATTAATATTCCCAGGTTCAAGTTTTGTGGAAGGCTGAAAAACTTCTGCATAGTTTTGTTTCTTTGCTAAAATATTAATATTCTCAACATTACTTACTTCTGCTATTTGTGTTGAATGAGTTGAATAAATTATTTGAGTATCGCCATAGTTAAGCTTGTCAAATAAAGTTTTTTGAATATGATTATGAATGTGAGCTTCGGGTTCTTCAATTATCAGAAAATTTGCAAATGTATCTTGTGATTTACGATATTTAAATTCTAATAGTTTAAGGGTGAGAAAAATTAGATTTGCCCCACCTAAACTTAACTCGCTAATCCCACCTTCATGAATCTCATCTGGTTCTCCAATATATAATTTTAATGATTGTAATAGTTTATCTGCTTCATCAGGAAGACTTGACTTGATTGAAATAGATGAAGGGGAATATGTTTGACCTACTGCATCCTGTATTGTTGATTTTATATCATTTCTAATATTCTGGACGTCTTCTAAAGTTTCAATTTTCTCATTCAAAACTTTTACTAGGTCACTAATCGGTTTGTAATCTGCTTCTTTTATTTCTCCACTTTTGCTTTTCAGAAGACTTAATAGGGGATTTGTTCTATTGTTATGAAAATCACTAACAACATCTCTTAACGCCTGTACAAACGTGAAAGATACTTCATTGGAAATTGATAGTTGGTGTGGTATTTTGATTCCAAACTTTGATGAGTCTATGGTCGAAGGAAATTTGACATTTTCAAAATCACCTACTAACTCTTTGTAAACTTCAGGGTTGTTAAAATCAGCTGTGCTTTTACCTGTAAAGAATGTTTCGTAATTATCCTTAACAGTCAATGAGTCTAGAATCTTCATTAAGCCTTCGTTATCTTCTTCAGCCAGCTCAGACAACTTCTGTCTAATATCTGCTTTAGGTCTAAAAAATAAATTGTACGAAGCTTTTTTGACGTAGTCTTTTTCAGCTATTCCAGCACCATGAATAAATAGAGATTGAATTGCTTCTTCATTATTTATCTCATCAAATTCGATACTAATTATTATCCAGTGCCCTTTCCAACTTTCTTTTCCTAGGTTTCGATTAAAATCATTTTCTGATAACTTATATGCATACTGTAAAGATGAATCTTCTAATAAAAGTCTAATAGCTTTGAATGCATTTGTTTTTCCAGAACCATTTTCTCCTATAATGGTATTTATTCCTTTATTAAACAAGAATTTTGCATTTGCGAAATTCTTATAATTTACGAGACTAACTTTTGAAATGAACATTTGATTCTTATTTTTAAACTAAGTTTTGATTTCTTTAGCATAGCCGCTAACCTCTAAATATATTCAATTGATTAATTTACCTTAATATAATCTCTTCTTTCTCCCCCTCATACCGATATTTCACAATCTCACCCGAAATTATCAATTGAACAGCCTGTTCAATAATATCCAACGGTGCAATGAACCATTCTCTGGGTGTATGACGATTGCCGAGATTATCAAACACATCTACATTTAAGCATGAACCTCCGAAGAAGTTATGCAACAACAGTTCAAGCTTATGCGTATTCATATTAAAGCACTTGTAAGTCATTACAATTCTGACTTCAGCCATTAAATAGGTTGGCTCTTGAGCTGCATTTTTTATTCGCTCTTCTACCGTTGTTGTTGAAAATCCTATCTTGTAAAGATGCTTTATGTCTTTAATTTCTTGCTTATCGCTCTTTGACTTTAAAATATAGATGTAACCGGCTTGTTTATCATCCTTTGTTATTCCGGAAAAGTGCTCATCAAATTGGTCGTTGGATGTTTCGTTCTTTTCTGTTATTGCTTTTCCATTTGCGTATAATAACTTTTCAACAGAACGTTTCAGCATATTTGATTCTGTTCCGTTTTCGAATATACATCTTGTTCGTCCATCCTCCCTGACTCTTGTTCCATCAGGTTTATAATGTTCATTTTGACTGATATTAATCTTTTCAAGGTAGAAAAGAATACCATTATCCAAATAAAAAGTACCTTCTTTCAGATTACCTTGCCTGAATTCCACATAGGTGCGTTTGCCTTCTTTCAAATCCTGTTGAACCTCTTTAAATTTTGATTCATAGTTTTCAAAATCTGCACAGTATTTCCTTCTTGCAATATACTCAGCACTGGCTCTTTCATCTGGTCTGCGTACAAGGTTGAAATCGAATAAACCCATGTTGTCTTCGTCCAGCAAACCAAGAGGATCTTCGTCCAGAATATTTTCAATTGTAAATACCTTTTTCTCCACTGGCACTAAAAGCCCGTATTCGTCATATTTCTCAAGGATTTCTCTTTTTGAATCTGTGTCCCGAAAATCACACAATCGGGAATATAAGGTGTGTTCATTTACACCATTATTTTCAAGTGGCAACCGCTTGTTATGTTGATAAAAATCATTTATTTCCTGAAACTTGCTAATGAGTACGTTATCTTCATTTCTGGCAGAAGCTACCGGCTTTACGTCCAACAAACCTAACGGATCATTATCGAAGATGTCCTGAAGCTTTTTATCTTTATTCAACATCTCTCATACTAGTTATTAGTGATAGTTTGGCTTTTGCGCTTTAAATCCTTCAAAAACAAGATAGCTTCTGCCATTCTTCGTTCATTGAAATCAGTTGATTTTATATCCGGGGTATGCCCATGAGTTTTCATAAATTTCTGTACTTTATCCGGATAATAAATCAAAGCTTCCTCAATGGTCATTCTGATTCTGGATGTTTCAATCACATCCTGAATGATTTTCAGCACTTTCGGTGTAACAGATTTAGATAGGATTTCATACGCACGTTGGAAAGGATTAACCTGATCAATCAGGTCGATATGGATATCGTCGATATTCACAAACTGACCGGCCATACGGATAAAACGTTTATCTGCTTGCCCTTCGGTACTCTCAAGAATGTTGGTGTTGATATTTATTTTGCTCAATGAACTCGCCTCATCGTCTGTAAGTTCCGGATAGATGGTTTTGACTACTTTTGGAATCAAAGTATTTAGTTCCTCCTTCGAAATATTTTCTGCAATAGCCTTTTTGATACTTTCATCGTTTTCTAGAGCCTTTTTCAAGTCTTTTATGTTAACTTGCAAGGTGTTTTTCATGACTGAATCCATCACCACATATTGGCGAACCTCTTCCACTTCATCTTCACTTAGTTTAGGATATTTCTTTTCGATAACCTGCTTAATCAGAACTTTATTGATTACTTCAGCATCAATATTCCCGGGTATAGCTGCTAAAATGCTATTGTCTTTTAATATAGTCGCTTTCAAATCATTTATATCCGATTGGAGAATATCCTTTACCCGTTTCGAACTCGGTTTTTTATACCCTTTCACCAGAATCTCCCCAGGCATTGCCCTGTCTTCAGGTGAAAAGCGTGGTTTGAAATTAAAGTTTGGTGCCAGTACCTGCTCCATCAAAAGTGACGCAGTAATAGCTTTCAACATATTGTTTACTGCAAACTTTACGTCGTCACCCGTAGCATCAGGTTGAGCTATCAGGTTCGTAAACTGAGCATGGGTTTTATTTTCACTGTCACGTGTACAGCGGCCTATAATCTGGACTATTTCCGTCAGCGAACCTCTATATCCAACTGTCAATGCATATTCACACCAGGGCCAGTCAAAACCTTCCTTAGCCATTCCCAATGCTATAATCAAATCAATATCATCTACTGATTTCAAATCACGCAGGTAACTTACAATCAACTCCCGTTCACGGGGATTGTCATTTACCAGGTCGGCAACTTTAATGGTCTTTCCGTCGGTATGGCGTTTCAGGTAGATTACTTTTGTTGCTGAGTCAACTTTTATTACATCACCAATAGCATCCAGAATGAAATTTACTTCATCGTATTTTCTTTTTAGTGATTCACCGGAATTGACATTGGGAATATGCAGTATTGTTTTTTTATCTGTATCAAGCACATCGAGAATCGCCTCCGTGTAATTTCCCTGATAAAAATTATAACCTATCCCTAATGATTTTAGGTACGTATAACCGTTTAATTGCTCATAATAGGTATAAGTGACATTCGTGAACTTCTCTTCATCTTCGGGCAACAACACCGGAACACTATCACCACGGAAATACGAACCGGTCATTGCAATAATGTGGGCAGTTGACTTTTCCATAATTAAGCGCAATAATTCACCCAATTTGCTATCCCCATCAGCCGAAACATGGTGAAATTCATCAATGGCTAACAAACAATTATCAAATTTTGATTCGTCCAGTTCCTCGAATGCAAATCGCAATGTGGCATGAGTGCAAATCAGTATCTTTTCATCGTTATCCATAAAATTACGGAAAGCTTGTACCTTGCCTTTGCTGCCATCATTACCCGGAGTACATAAATTGTAATTATCATGCAATTCCCAATTAGCAAAGAATCCATTACTTTTCAAATCAGTAGTACGGAATGAGCCACCGATTGATTTTTCAGGAACGGCAACTATTACTTTCTTTAACTCCTGATGCGCCAGTTTATCCAACGCTATAAACATCAATGCTCGTGATTTCCCCGAAGCAGGTGGTGCTTTCAATAACAAGTATTGGGCATCCCTTGCCTGATAGGCTTTTTCCTGCATTTCGCGCATCCCCATGACATTCGTTTGGGAGCTTTGCCCGGTCTGGGCGTAGGTAACGTGTACTAAATCGGGCATAAATAATTTGTTTTAAAATCTTATATATTTAGCTTTCAGAATACTAAATTATTTCTTCTTTGACACTCTAAGAATTAAATTTACAATTACGGTAATAAAAAATGAATGAATTAAGAAATTCAATATGTAATTCCAAATAGGAATGTTGAAAATCAATGGTATAAAATAAGATGTCCAATATGCAAAAAGCATTATGCACGATAATAAAATATTAATCGCAAATATACCAAGTATAATACTCCCCTTTTTTTGATCATTAGGTAAGAATGGTACAAAAAATATGAAAACAAATAAAAGTATAAAAAAGAAATTTGAACTAATAAACATCCATTTTCTTGATCTTTCTTTAAAATCTGTTTTTTGTGCAATGAATCTACTTATAGTTTTTACAATTGTTTTGTCAGTTGACTTTAATTGATTATTTCTCAAGGAATCAAAGAAAAAAATGTAATCAGAATAATTTTTACTCTCAATTTTAGTTTTGCTCAATTCCATAAGTTTTCTGAATTGAATAGAATCATTTTTGTTTAGATGAAATGGTTCGTTCTGAATTCCTTGTGTCGTCTTAATTTCAATAGTTTCAATAATTTTCGGATCAGTTTTCTTCGAATAATTATAGAAAGGCAAATACTCAGAATAGTGCTTTCTGTTTAAAATCTTTTTTTCCAAATCAGAGAATTTCTCAAGATTCAAAGAATCATTTTTATAAATTTGCTTTAGCTGATATATTTTTTCAAGATTATTGAGTTTGTTTGAAATATGAATATCATAGGATATATGAAATGTTAGATCAAATATAAACAGGAAACCCACTATCGAAATAAACAGTGCACTTTTAAATCCAAATGATCTTGTTTTATCCGAAAAAATCTCTAAAACCGTTTTAATGCTTTCAAACATACTTTTTTAAAATGCTATTTTGTGTAATAAAATATGTATTTAATTCTAATGTAACTATTTTCTTTTCTTTTTTTCTCCCGCAAACAGCGTCCCTCTCTCTTTTTCTTCCTCTATCATCTGCTCATACAGTTTAAACAGATATTCCAACCGTTCTTCATCACTTTCAAAAGGCTTGCTCCGATAACAACGCTCTACTGCCAGGTCATTTTTCTATGTGCTTCACGTAACCCATCAGGCATTATATTAGGATCATAGAGTTGTGCAAGCGTTTTTTCACTATACTTTTCCCGTTCTCCCAATATATTATAAACTTGTTGTTCCAATTCGTTTTTTTGTTTTTCCGTAATTGTTGGAAAAGGAAAGGTATTGTAGCACATTACTGCAGAATATCTATAATCACTTTTTAATCTACCAGCAAAAGCTCTAACCCAAGCCATGTGTATATTTGAGTTTATAATAGAAAATATAAATAATTCAGGATCATATATAGCTTGTGCGGAGTCTGAAATAATAGTCTCTGAGTCTAAAAAGCCAGTTGGAATATATTCTCTACGAATTGATGAAACTCTTGGTATTAATATCTGATTGATAGTAGCACGATTAGTCATATAAAATCTATATGGCAAGTTTGCATAATTTCTAGCAATTTTTCCGCCAATGAGTCTATTCTGTTTGACCTTTTCTATCCTTTTTTCGATTGGTGGAATTTCCATTGCCTTTTCAACTTGAGTATCAGTAATCCATAAACAGTATCGAATTTGGCCATTTATATATTCATAAGATCCAGAAAGTTTTTTAATTAACATTTCAGATTCTGGATAATTTGTTATTAATTCTGTTCTTTCATTTTCAGATAATATCAAATTACCTCCATCATATGGAATATTTCCAGTACTTATTTGTGTGAATTTTGATAATGGCATTTGTCTTTTCAACACTATAGTATTTCCTCCATTTGATAGATATGCATTTATGTTTTTTACTTCTTTTCTATTGTAGTTATTGAAAATGTACTTTTTCTTTTGACTAATTTTTCTAACACCAATAATTGAACATATAACACCGGCATTTTTTTTTGCATTATTTGACCAAGTGAATTCTGGATATGCAAATGATATTTCAAGATTATATTTAAAAACTTCAGGCCATAGCATTGGTACTTGTGTTCCTTGGCATATTGAGTTAGTTGTAACAAAAGCAAATTGTGATTTCTCATCTAAGAATTTTGCAGCTTTTAAAAACCAACAAGCTATATAATCAAGAAATTTTAAATTATCGGGGGTTGGATATATTCCTTCAAGATCATTTTTTTGTTCAATAGATTGAACATTAAACCCTAAATAAGGTGGATTCCCCAAAATAAATATCTCATCATCATCATTTTTCGGACAAACTGTTTCCCAGTCTATCCGGCAAGCATTACCCTGTACAATATTTCCGGTTTCTTGAAGTGGTAGAGCCGGTTTTGTGCGTCCAAACTCCTTCATAAACTCCTGGTTCATTTGGTGCTCGGCAAGCCAGAGTGAAAGGGTAGCTATTTCGTGTGCAAAGTCGTCCAGTTCTATGCCGTAGAAGTTCCCAAGGTTTACTTCGGAAAAAGCAAATATCCCTAATTCTTTGAAAATAAACATTTCCAGCTTTCGCAGTTCTTTGTAGGGGATAATCAGAAAGTTACCACTTCCGCAAGCAGGGTCAAATATCTTTATTTTCCAGATACGTTTTAGTAATTCATTAAGTTTTTTGGTATTGCCTTTAGCCGATTCAAATTCCGCCTTTAGTTCGTCCAAAAACAAAGGCTCAATGACTTTCATTATATTTGGCACGGAAGTGTAGTGCATCCCCAACCCTCCACGGTGCTCGGGAGTTATTACAGCCTGAATCATCGAGCCAAAAATATCAGGGTTTATGTCTTGCCATTGAAGTGATAGACCACATTCAATAAGCATTTGACGGCTTTTGCGGGTGAATGCCGGTGCAGGGTGTTGATTCCGAAATAAACCTCCGTTTACATACGGAAATGCTTTGAGGTAGGCGGGCATGGAAGCAGTACCACTATAAAAGATCGGCCTTTGGATGAGAGGAGTATTCATCATCACAAACAACGTATCCAGATAGCTATTTAAATCACTTCCGTCTTTTTGTGTCAATGAATCGACAGACAGCGTGAAAATATCTTTGTCGAAAATACCAGTGTCTTCAGCAAAGTAGCAAAATAATAAGCGGGATAGAAATACATTGAGATCATGAACTTCTTCATGTGTAGTGGTTGGATTATCTTTTGTTATTTCGTCGTAAAGCTTTGCCATTCGTTCGGCAGCTTTTACGTCGGCAATGTTCTCTGTTTGCATTTTCGATTTTTCCATCCCTGCCCAGGGAAGAAAAAAATCATAATACTGAGGTATTTCAAGAATTGGGATATCTAATGATTCGTCGGTTTTGGTATCATAGGCCAGCAACGTCACATAATCGGAAACAATAATAAACCGAGGTGCTTGTTTGGTTACCTTTTCATTGGTTCTCAAGTCGTCTATTACAATCTGTAAGTCATAATTGACAACCATTTTGAAATATAATTTTTTCTTGATTACAACATTTCCTTCCGAAAGCATCTCTTTATCACCTTGCTGTAAACGACTAATAGTGGCTTTTGGAGTTCCATAAGCTAATAACAAATCAAAAATAAATGTCTCTTTGTTGAATGATTCTACAAGCTTTTCGAGATTATCAGATATCTGGGCAATGTTCATGAGGATAATATTAGATAAAAAAATGAATGGTTTGTATTATGTAAGTACAAACCATTTCATTAAATATCCCCAAAATTACATAATTTATTTCATATTTCGATATTTTTGTAAAAAATGCTGGAATGTTTATATTTAAGTAATGGTCAAAATATAATGTCGTATTTTGTGCCGAAGTTATTCAACACAAACGACAAGCGTTCTTTGAGATTCTGAAAGCAGAGATAAGCATCAAGAGGTATCCAATTATACTTGATTCTACGCCATAATATCTCGATTAAGTTCAATTCAGGAGAATATGGAGGTAAGAAGAATATTAGAAGATCTTTTTCTTTCCATTCTTGCATTTTAGCCATAAACTTTTTTGATTTATGAATAGGTGAATTGTCAAGTATTAGCACTGTTATTTTGTTTATTTGTTCAACAAAACTATCTATAAAATCAATAATTTTATCTGTATTGAATGTTGATTCAAGTACTTGTGAAAATAAATGATTCTTTCGAGACATTAAACCGACAACATTTAGAAACTTGCCTTTAGCTGCTGGCAGCAATAACGGCTTGCCCTTTAGTTGCCATGCATAGGGCACATTTGGTGTAAGTCCAAAATGACTTTCATCACCGTAATAAAGGTCAATATAACCGCTATCTTCCAGTTGTTTAAGGTCGTTTATTTGCCCTTGTTTAAGTTCAAACTCGTCCTTGTTACGCTTACGTTTCAAAGAAAGTCGAGCTCTCTTCCATTTATAGCCGAGCATCTTTTAAAAAGTTCCGCAAAGTTCTTTTGCAGACTATTATATTATGTTCTTCTTTAAGAAAAGTAAGGATGTTTTTTATGTTTCGATTATGAAGTTCTACTTGTTGTTTAATTACTTCCTCAAAGCCTTTTAATCGAGTTTTAACTCCTCGTCCTGAAGCAATTGAAAGTGAATTAAAACCATCTAAATCCCAACTGTTGAACCAACGTTCAACTGTTTTACGGTCAATGTCAAAAATCATCGACAAATCAGTTATCGTTCTTCTTTGATGCGATAAAAGAAGGCACTGACTATGCTTTCTAATGGTATTGTTGGTACTAGTTTTGACAAGCAATTCTAATAGCTCAATATCCTCTGTTTTTAGTTTTATATATCTCATATTGAGACAAATATACTAATTTAATCCCATATTACCAAATAAATGGGGCATTATATTATTCCTATTACTTATATCAAAATCCAATTGTCATTTATCACTTAAGATTAAAAGTGAAGTGTTTTTTTTAATCAAATGATATGAATCAATCTATCTTCCAAAATCCATATCATTTTTTTTCTTCATTTTCTTTTTACTCAAAAGTTCATCATCGTTTTGCAAATCTCCAGCACCAGCACTTATCACTGAAAATTCAGCTGGTTGTTGTGGTATTGATGGGTTATTAGATACGATGGAATCTAACTGTTTTTCTTTACTCTCATGCCTTGTAAATCTTTCAAATGATTCTATTTCAGACCCTGCATGAAGAGCTTGAACCCCTCTGAATAATTCTTTATCAAAATTAGCGGACACATCACTGGCTTTGATAGGTAAGGCATTAGCACAATCAAATAATTTAAAAGAGAATCCCTTTATTTCACCTTTATTATTTTTCCTCAACCATAGTGATATACCTTTCTCCGAAAGTTTTTCCCTCAATTCCTCAGCACTATTGACAGTAGGTAATGTTTGTCTTACCTGATTTCTTATGAATGTTTTTTGTTCTTCTTCTTTCATAGTGAATGATATTTTAACTTTTCCATTTCCTTTTGAAAAATCGTTTAATGGGGTTACTTCACCACTAAAATACTTTGTGATATTTGCATAAGAGAATGCCCGGTTAGTTGTAATTTCACTCGCCTTAAAAATTATTGCATCTTCGACATCTTTCAATTTAAATGACATTCCGTATATACCTCCCGAATTCTCGTGAAGTGTGGCCACAACACCTATTTTCTCTAACTCTGCTAGATAACTCTCGAATGAATTAATATTCTTCAACGCTACAATTGCCTTAGAAGCAATAGAGCTTTGTTGTTCTTCTCTTGACAAAGTTTTTGTAGTTTCAAAGTTTGAAAGAGCTGCATAACGATATTTCTGTGGCAACCGTTCATCCTTAAAATATATATTTGCATTAGGCAGTCCATACGTTAATTTCAATTTCCCATTTTTATCCCCGATTGTCCGTACATAAAGCCCTGCTGCATGCACTTTTTCGAAAAAATCATATTTATTATTAGATAAATTATAGCATGAATCAAGTTGTTGAAGTAGTTCATCTTTATATAAACTTACAAAAAGATTATTTTTCTCTAAGACTTCTCCCACCTCTTTATAGAGATCTTTACCGAGTAGCAATTCAAGTTGAAGGTTAGTTAGACGATTATCTTGAACAAGTTTTGCATTATCTTCTAATAATATTAACAATTCTGTTTTAGTTGAAAAATTACGTATTCCTCTGTCTAAAGCATTTGAAAAATAATATTCTCTTTCCTTTATTTTTGAGAGGCGTTGGTTTTTAAATTTTTTATATTCAAGCTCTTTGAGACCGTATTTCACTTCTAATTCTCTTGATAAACTAAGTGATCTTAGTTTAATATTTGAGTCAGGAATATGAAGGGAATTATAGTCCACAGTTGTAGTTAAAATATGTAAATGCCTGTGTTCCCGGTCAGTATGAAGGATAACTGCATAACAGCAATTGCCATATCCTAAACTCAGCAAATACTCATTTGCGAGTTTTAAGAATATTGCTTTGTCCAATTTTTCTTCTGGAGTCAAATTAAGGGTTATTTCAACGTATTTATTCTTTACGCGATCATTCATCATTCCAACTTCTTTCATTTCGTCATAAAGCTTATAGATATCATTTTGGAAAAAATTATCATATAAATATTCGCCTTTTCCATCCTCAATCTTAGAAATATTATAGGATATCTTTTCTGATAAAGTTACATTACTGCCAAATGTATTGGATATTTTTGCTATCATTTTTTTTCTATATTATCAAGAATTGTTTGAAGCATTTGTTTATATTCTTCCATTTGAATATAAGCTTCTGCTATAATAATGCTATCCGAATAAGTATTCAATTGACGAGAAATTTGATTAATGTTGACTCCAACATATCGAATTTGTCGCACCATTTCTTTATCCGTCTTAATTATTATCCGTTTGTTTAATGCTGACTTCCTAATATAATCAGACATGTTCAATCCTAAATCCTTTGATTTCCTCTTAATTTCATCTTTCTCTATTTCCGAAATTTTAATCAGTATTTGTTTTATTTTCTTTACTTCTTTCATGTGTTTTGTTTTAAGTGCGACAGTTGGGAGAACGAAATTCCTAAGCTCGGCTTAGGCAAGAAACGTATATACATATACACATCTTGCAATCCATTTAAAATGGCATAAAATCCAGGACTTAGTATAGTGATAAATCACTTAACTTTGTTGATTATATATTCCTTACAGATTTGTTTGACTGTATTAATCATGAGCTGTTACAATTAATTTTACAGCTAAATTATTTTCAATTTTTGTTTGCAGAATAATTATGGGTTACTGCATGCAAGGACTATTTACGAAATTCAAGATCCACTTTCTGCTTAATTTTCTTGCCACATAGAAAATCATTCAAATCGTTATAATCTCTATAGTGGATAGATTGATCTAAAACCCGGTTTCCATATTTTTCATTGATGACACTTAAAGCTTGCCGGCCGGCATTATCGTTATCTAAAAAACAGGAGATTTGCTCATAGGTTGAAAGCTTCTCTATCGAATGACTCACCAATGAAGTTGAGTTAAGAATTATAACATCATTCTTGATAGTTACTATCTGCTTCTTAAGTGTCAAGTATGATAGAAAATCTAAAAAACCTTCAAAAACTAAACAACCAGCATTCGACTCATTTATGTTTCGATAGGTAGTTATCTCTTTAGGAGCTACACAACTTTTAAAATAAGCATTACGCAATTCATAGCCCCCGGCATCGTTTTTAAAACCAATAGAAAAAAATGATTTGTCATTTACCAGATAATAGACTTCTTGCAAGTAGTGCCTGGCAATATCAATGTTTATTTTCCGATCAATACTAGCATAATTTAGTAAAGCTCTGTTTTGGAGAGGCTGATTCTTTTTTATTTTTATTTCAGTTGGAGTAATAATTAAATTCCCTTGAAAAGAAAAAGAATCAGAATTATATTGATCTTTCTCAAGTTTTGTGATAGCATCGTATTCAGAACATTGCTCCATCTTCATAACAAGGTCAATGAGGGTACCACCTATGCCAGTACCGTGATCGAACCAAAGGTTCTTGTTGTAATCAACTTTCAAACTTGGATCATTGTCTTCTTTTCTAAAAGGACAACGATACATGCCATAATACCCCATATCTTTGGATGGGAATATTCGTAGTTCGGCTAAAAAGCCTTTGATACTTATTTTATTTGCTTCTTTGAAAATCATAATTCTATTATTTGTGGTTATTTTCTTACTACGTTACTACAGCTCTTTATATTATTGAATATAAACTATATATAATGTAGTAAGATTTGTTCTGTAGTAGCTACTACCGGATAATTAGTAGTAGTGTAGTAAGTAAGTAGTCAGATAAATTTCTGATTACTTACTACACTTAATTTTTTTTGTTTCAAGGGAATAGCTTACTTTGTAGTAATGTAGTAAGATGAAATAGTAAAAATTAAATTAATTAAAAGGATTTGGAGTTACTTTAATTACTCCATAACAATATGCCGGATTTCCATTAAGCCTCTTAGACACCTTTACAAACATGGTTCTTAGTAATGCTTCACCCAATCGTTTTGAAGACAGTGTATGCGCTGTATAATCTTGTAGGTAATTAAGAATATCAGAATTAGTTAGGAATTCGATGTTTATAGCAGAGTCTATCGGAACAATGAATCCTTTAACCAACATTTCGTATTCTAAAGTCTGCAACTGATAGCGATTGTTACTAAGGTTTAGTTCATCAATTTCAATTTCATTGAACCAATAACGGTAACCCGAATTAAATAAAAACATAACTTCAGAGTAGACTATATCCATATTTATTTTCTTGGCTTCTTGAATATCAATCTCATATACCTCGAAAGCAATGAATCTTCTAGAACCACTAGAATCGGAAAGAAAGTCCGAACCGTTTACTGAAGCCATAAAACTAGCAGTATGTGGATACTCTTCAATATAAATATCGTACGGTCTGCGGTACTTGACAGCTGGAGTCGTGATTAAGTTCTTGAGTGCATTCTCGTCTTTTTTATTTAACTCTTTTAATTGATCGTCTATATTCACAAATAAAAACTCAGCAATTAGAGTTTGTGTGTCTTTGCTCTGCGGGTCTATTTTCCCGGTAAACAAATATGATTTAAGACATTGAGGACATAAGTGATCGAGAAAAGTTGTTTTGAATTTTCCTTGCCCACCAGTTAGAACTAGGCATAAATGATTCCGACATTGGCTGTCGTCTAAGGCATTTGCAGCAACACCCACTAACCATTTGGTTAGGTAGGGTATCCACTTCTCCTGGTTAGAGACAATTACAGTGCTAGCTAATGCTTCTATAGCTCCGTTTTGTACCGGAATCAAACTATTGAAGTATTTTTTCAATGGATCGACCTTAGGTACGAAATTACTGACGATGATGGATCGTAGGTTTTCGGTTGTAGTAATTATCTTGCTTCTATCAAGCTCCCGCCTGAAAGAATTGATATGGTATGTTGATACAGGAACGAAAATGCCAGTGTCCTTTTTCTTGCGAAATTCGGACTTACTCTTAACAGTATTAAATCTAAACTCATATTCTTTACATAAGTAGCGTTCAATGCTCTCATTTTTTGAATAATTAGAAGTCTTGGTCTCTTCAAGATTTTCCATAAGCTACTTTCTACCTCCATTTTTACGACCTGCCAATTCAAGGGCAAGTTGAACATCAACAACAATTTTACGACCAATCTGAGTGATAGCTCCGTCAATTTTCCCTGAAGCCTTTATTCTATTTGCAGTGGGGATGCTTGAATTAAAAATTGTCGCTATTCCTTTTATTCCATATACATACTTCTCAATTAAAATCTCGTTTGATTTCTCTTCCTGTACTGTTGGGTTGCTTTTTTGAATTAACAAAAATTCCTCCCCTGTTAATTGCCATATAGGCTTCAGTTTTAGTGCTTCAATATCCATATTATACTAATTTAAAAATGACACAATTTGATATCCATTTTGAATATCAATTTGTGTCAAAATTAGTTTGGGAATTCGAAACAATTAAATCACCGTACAAAAAACCGGCCTTAATCACTGATAATTAAAGCTGTACGATTAAACAGGGTTTTACGATTTCGTAATGCTATCGTAAAACATAATTAAAACGGATAATCACTATATACTCCATGATACCTATCCAAGTATTTATAACGCTTATTCTTTTCAAAATTTTGATCAATATTGACATTATAACGAAATTCAAAAAATCTACGTTTTTTAGAATCACTTGCTTTTTTCATAAAATAATTATTTGTATCCAATCGATCTAAAAAAATAATTAGCAATCTCAATCCTGTTATATCACCTTCAGAATCTAAATTCCATTTTAAGTTTTCATCTAAAAGACCTTCTTTAATCAGCTCTTTTTCTAGTTCTAAAACTTTTTTAAACATATTGGGCATAAAAAGCTCACTTTCCTTTATCTTAATGTATTTAAAAACTTTAATATCTTCATTTTTTTCAAAATGCTCTACATATTTAGGGTTCATTAAAGATTCTTCAGCCACAACTTCTTTTTCTTCTGGAGAATAGCTATTTATGATTGAAATGAAACGAAGTCCAAATTCTCGAATATCTTTAAATACATTCTTTTTATATTTTAAGACCTCGCTTAGTTCTGCATTCTTTTCGCGACAAATAATATCGAGTTCCTCCTGCTCTTTTGATTCTAAAGTTTCAAGTCTTTTTAATTCTATCCGAATTCCAGCTTCATTTTGGTTTGATAATGGTTCACCAAATGCTTGTTCGAGCTCTCTATTTAATTTCCTTCTCGTGTTATTATATTCCGAAATACTGTCGGACATCAACTTCATTATACTTTTATAGCTATCAACAACTGAGTAGTAACAAACACTATAAACATCTATTTTATCAAAAAAAAGTAAATTTTCATCATACAAACTTACATTACTTTGTATTCTTGATTTTAGTTGATTGAGAATACTAAGATTATTGATTTGGTTGTCTAAGAAAAAAAAACGTAGTAGTTCTGCCTCAAATGTTTCAACATCCTTAAAGTCTTTATAAAAATTATAGATTTTCTGCTGCTGAAACGTAGTTAATTTTTCATTATTAAAGACTTCTTTATAAATTGAATTTAAACTTCCGTATCTAACTAACAAATTAATGGTATATGATTGAGATTGCTCATTATGATTCTCCATATTACAACAGATTAAATTTGTTCATTTCTTGTTCTTTTAATAAGTCCACTATTTTTATATATGGTTTCATAGCCTTGTAATCACTATGTCCAGTCCAACGCATTACTACCTCTGCCGGGATTCCTAAGAATAAGGCATTCACTATAAATGTACGACGCCCGCAATGAGTTGTCAATAATTCGTATTTTTTATAAACTTCCTCGATCCTTTCATTGCCCTTAAAATATACAATCTTTTGAAGTTGATCCAAGCCAACAATTTCGCCCAGGTCTTTTAAATGGACATTCATTTTTACATTACTGATAACTGGCAAAGCTTTGTCATTTGGAAAGTGAATATTTTTATATTTGTCAAGAATTGATTTACTATATTTGTTTAGTTCGATTTTAAGCCCGTCAGTTGTTTTTTGAGTAACGATTGAGATAAACGTACCTCTAATATCTGCACGGCTTAATTTTGCGACATCTGAGTAACGCAACGATGTGAAACAACAAAAACAGAATACATCACGTATGCGATCCAAAGCTTTTTGGTTTTCTAGATCGAGTTCAACCATTTTGATAATTCCTTCTTCGTCTGTAATTGGCTTGCCATTTTTATCTTTCTGCTTTCTTTTTGCAGTTGAAAAATCAAAATTGTACATTGCCATCAATTCATCCCATGTCAAGTGGATGACTTCTTTTTGATTCCCATCTGTTCCTTTAAATTTTGGCTTCCATGTTAGGTGAAGACTACCAGCGTAATATCTCTTTCCAAAAGCCCAACGCAAATACCACTTAACGAATGCAACATCTTTTGCTATGGTTGTATTTCTTAATCCTTCCGTTTGCAGATGATTTATGAAAAGCTGCATGTCATTTTCGGATAATGTTTTTAGGTCTAATTTCGGATTGAAAGAAAACAAATGTTTCCGGATGGTTGCAAATTTTGTAAATGTGGCAGGTGTCCAACTATTTTGCCATCCCATTGTACGGGTAAACTCATCAAACACCGTGAAAAAAGTTTGTGTCTGTTCGAGTTCTTTATCGGTTTCTTTCCCGTTTACTGCATTGAATGCATCCCGGTACTCATTTTCATCAGGTAAGTAGTTTTGTACTTCAAAAGACTTGAATACACTTTCGCCCAAAGCTTCAAGCCGTTGGATTTCTGTATTTATTTCGCTTGCAGTTACTTTCTTTTTTCCGTGCGAAGTTCCTGACTTGCATCTTTGTGTGTCTATTGACCACTTGTCAAGCTGTACCCTATAGCCAATATTGAAGTTTACCTGAGCTTTCCCCCAGCGGACACGTAAGCGCAATTTTGCATCTTTCTTGTATCCTGTTTTCTCTAAATCGTCCCTTTCCTTTGCGAGGAAAAAAAATAAGTTTCTTTTTATCTGCATAATTGAAATGTTTAGTACCCGATTCACAAAAGTAGGTACTAAATTTTAGATATGCAAAGATTTTGAGTGATATTTTACGATATTATTTTAAATATATTCAGTTGTATATTAGTACTTTTAGATATTATCTGATACTTAGTAATTATGTAGGTATGAGAGCCTTCCTCTCCGCAAAAAAGGCTAACAACAGCCTATTAAAAGCAATCGGGACTAAAACAAGGAATACTATCCTGTTTTAGTCCTTATTTTTTTCATCCCACATACAGGAAGTCCCTTTTCGCGGAAACAATTAGACCCATCATTACAAATAAATCCATCATTAAATGAGAAAACAGGCTAGCCTGTTTTGACGGAATAACAATTACCCCCTTCAGCCTTGACCCATGGTTCCCAAAGATAGGCTAACGTTTCATCTAATTATTTCAGGCTGATTTGTAAACGTTCCACTGACGGGGCTTCTGAAAGTATAAAAACAAGAAGTTACCCATAGACAGTTTTAAATGTGTGAATTATGCAATTTATTTTCAAAGTTATGTAACAATTAGCTTCTCAAAATTCCTGTACTTTGTCATATTATTCATCACTTAAAAAACAAACAAAAACATGAAAAAAATAATGTTTATTGCATTCAGTTTTCTAATGACGACTGGAGTTTCGAGCTTTGCTCAGGATGTTGTAAAAGTTGCAAAAGATTCTACAACAACTACTGTTACTACTTCAACTAAAGTTGAACCTGTTAAGACAGAAATTAAATCGGTTGATTTGCCACAACCCGTAAAAGATCTAGGTGTAAGTTTCAAATCTCAGGGATGGGATACAGCTGAAAAAGCGTATGAGGTAAAAGGAGTAACCGGAGATATTGCTTTTTATGTAGTTACTTTCAAAAACCCAACTTCCGGAGAAAGCAAGAGCATTAATATTGATGCTAAAGGAAATATTGTAAAAGAATAAGGTGTTCATCCGAATGTGACTTTTGCAACCAGGAACAAAGTTCTAAAAGGTTGTCCACGTTCAGGATAGAATCTGCCGAAAACAAGTTTGTAATTACCGACGACAGGTCAGGATATACCACACTATTCCACACTATTCCACATAAAACAAAAGTCATAAGTAAAACGTTATTAATACGTTACCACTGTGGCATGACTATTGCGCTTCTTAATATAAAATATTGTACTTTTTAATATATATACGGATAACAAACCATTAAACTCAAAAAGAAAAATGAAAACAATCAAATTTTATGCAATTATTGTAGCACTCGCCTTTATAACGGCATCATGTGTTGAAAATTCAGGTAAATACAAAGCAGCTATTGCGCAACGTGATTCGCTGGAACAGGTAAAGCAAGCCTTAGATTCCAACTACAACCAAACACTTGTTGTTTTGAACGACATTGAAACCGGATTCTCAGAGATAAATCAGAAAGAAAAAGAAATGAAGGTTAACCTCAAAGGAGTAGAAGGTACAACAAACAACAAAAGACAACTGATAGCAGCTCAAATGACTGCAATAAAAGAAGGTATTTCGCAAAACAAAGCAAAAATTGAGGAACTACGACGCCTATCAGCTAAAAAAGGAAAAGCTAACAGTATGCTGGCCGAAACAATCAAACGTCTGCAAACAGAAATGGATGAAAAAGCAATCCAGATTAAATCTTTACAAGCTGAACTCGATCAAAAAAATATCAAAATCACAGAGCTTAACACAACTGTGGATGTTCAAAGCAAAAATATTGCTGAACAACAAAGTGTAATGGAACAGCAAAAATCTACGTTAAAGGCACAGGAAACAGATCTCAATACTGTATGGTACTGTATTCAATCGTCTAAAAAACTTAAAGAAGCAAAGATCATTTCAGGTGGTGGACTTTTCCAGGCCAAAAAAGTAATGGGTAATGAATTTGATAAAAGTGCCTTTACTCAGATTGACTTAAGAAGCATTTCGTCTATACCTACCAATAGCAAAAAAGTAAAGATCCTTTCATTGCACCCCGTAAACAGTTATAAACTGGTAACCGGTGCGAACAAGAATATCACTATTGAAATTACCAATCCATCTAAGTTCTGGAGTGTATCAAAATATTTAGTTGTACAAAAATAGTTTCATTGAAGAAACTATAAAGTTCAACAGGCATAAAGTATTGATTAGTGACATGAGTGTGGAATAGATTCACAAACCGTCCTCTCCACATATAACGTTCCTGAACAAAGTGAAAGCTCGTAAAATCATTGATTTTGCGGGCTTTCTTTTTCTTTGGTCACCACAAGTATCAAATCTACGGCAATCCACCTGTCAGATATTCAAAAACATATTTCTATATTCTAGTGACTAGGTGTATTTTAATCAGAGTTTTCATATTTCAGACGATACTATTCCGGATATGATTGCCCAGCAACAAGGTAGAAGCAGCATGAAGCTTGTTTTGAAAATTTGATTCCTCACAGATCCAATTGAAACAGGCAACCTATTTAACAAACACTTCCGGCAATCCGTAAACAGAGGGCTAAGTTAAGGTCGCAAACTAAACAGAACAATGTGTTTATCTGTTTCGTTTCATCATAAAATGTGATTTAAATTGAGAATTTAATGAGAATTATTATTTTTCAAAAATGTTATATTAAAAGATAAACGACATGAAAACAATTAAAATTGGAATTAACGGATTTGGCCGTATAGGTCGCCTTGTTTTTCGTGCAGCTCAGAACTATGAGCAGATCCAGGTAGTTGGTATCAACGATTTGCTGGATGTGGAATATATGGCTTACATGCTTAAATACGATTCGGTTCACGGTCGTTTTGACGGAAGTATCCATGTAGAGAACGGTGATCTGATAGTAAACGGAAGAACAGTTCGCATTACTGCTGAGAAAGACCCGTCAAATTTAAAATGGGATGAAATCGAAGCTGAGTACGTTGTAGAATCTACAGGTATTTTTTTGACAAAAGAGAAAGCAGAAGCACATATTAAAGCCGGAGCAAAACGGGTAGTGATGTCGGGACCTCCGAAAGATGACACACCCATGTTTGTCATGGGAGTAAATGAAAAAAGATACAACGGAGAAGTCTTTGTTTCCAATGCTTCCTGCACCACCAATTGCACAGCACCACTGGTAAAAGTGATTCATGAAAAATTTGGAATCGTAGAAGCGCTAATGACAGCAATACATGCAACCACAGCAAGCCAACGAACAGTAGATGCACCCTCCATGAAAGACTGGCGAGGAGGACGCTCAATCCTGGGAAACATAATCCCATCATCAACAGGTGCTGCCAAGGCAGTCGGGAAAGTGATCCCTGAACTGGCAGGGAAAATAACAGGCATGTCTTTCCGGATTCCGGTGGCAGATGTGTCAGTGGTTGATTTGACCTGCCATCTGGCTACTCCTGCCACGTATGAAGAAATATGCAAAGTGGTGAAAGAGGCATCAAAAAACGAATTGAAAGGAATTCTGGGCTACACTGAGGATGCAGTAGTTTCCACCGATATGGTTGGAGAGACGCGAACTTCGGTGTTCGATGCTAAAGCCGGAATCTCCTTAAACCCCACTTTTGTTAAACTGGTAAGCTGGTATGACAATGAGTATGGTTTCTCCACTAAAGTACTGGATCTTATTACCCATATGGATACAGTTAAATGAGTTGATCATTCCCAATACAGATTACTTGTATATCAATATTTTACAGATATCGTATCATAATAGGTATTGGAACAAAGCAATGTATTTTCCGAACAAGTATCAGGAAACAGGGATTGAGTCGAAGTATCGCTTGTCACGTTGATGACTGTTGGCATTCAAATCCTATCCTCTCTTCATTAAGAATCGACTCAAAAGCTCTATTCAAAAGCAAAACCCCACAAAACAAAAGTTTTGTGGGGTTTATAACATCTCCCTACTTTGGATTAAAATTGCTATAAAAGAAAGAATTTAGTACTCAAAAAAAACAAAAGCTCTCCCGGTTAAAGGAAAGCTTTCGTTTATTGAGAAAAAAGTAAATCTTATTTCTTAGATTCTTCTACTGATACTTTTCTGAACTCTTTCAAAAGTTTTTCCAAATCAAGAGAACTTTTACGGGCACGAGTACCTGCAGCTTTATTGGCTTTTTCAATTTGTAAATTTGCATCTGTAGCAAAAGCTTCGAATTCAGCTTTAATCTTGTTTACTAATTCTTCCATTTTTAAATAATGTTTAGTTTGTTAATAGGCTGTAATAAAACAGTCAGTATATTTGCTGCAAATATAGTCATTTAAGGATAATCTCAAAAGCTATCAAGAGAAACTTATTCCCAGATAAGCAATCTATCTCTTTTCTTTAAACCTCCACAAGGAAACTCCCGGTTTTAAAACATCAAAAAACACAAAGGACAACTAGTTCTTACTTACGATTTTTTTTTGTAATTTTGCACCCCTGAATCAGTTATTTTCTAATTGATTAAATATATTGATTATTGGACGTTGGATGAATCCAAATCTATGTAATCTGTCATAAATCTGTGAAATTTGTTTTTTATAATGAAAAAGTTTGCTGAGTATACTAATTTAAATTTATCGGACATTAATAAAGAAATGCTGACACGCTGGAGCGATCAGGACATTTTCCATAAAAGTATCGAAACCCGTGAGGGCAAACCAACGTTTGTTTTCTATGAAGGGCCTCCATCTGCCAATGGGTTACCTGGTATTCATCACGTTATGGGGCGTACGATCAAGGACGTCTTTTGCAGGTATAAGACTATGCAGGGTTTTCAGGTAAAACGAAAAGCAGGTTGGGATACACATGGACTTCCGGTAGAGTTGGCAGTAGAAAAATCATTAGGCATTACCAAAGAAGATATTGGAAAGAAAATCAGTGTGGACGATTACAACGCCGCATGCCGCCGGGATGTACTGAAATACACTCGGGAATGGGAAGACCTGACAACTAAAATGGGGTATTGGGTGGATATGAACGACCCGTATATTACCTATGACAACCGGTATATTGAAACACTCTGGTGGTTACTCAAACAACTTTACAATAAGAATTTACTCTATAAAGGATATACCATCCAACCTTATTCACCTGCTGCAGGCACAGGACTCAGCACACATGAACTGAACCAACCGGGATGTTACCGGGATGTTAAGGATACCACCTGTGTCGCACAATTTAAGGTTTCAGATAACAGTACGTTACCTTTTAATGGCCCTATTGAAGGTAACTGTTATTTTATTGCCTGGACAACTACCCCCTGGACATTACCTTCGAATACTGCACTTTGTGTGGGACCAAATATCAACTATGTATTAGTTAAAACCTTTAATCCTTATACCAGTGAACCTGTTTCATTGGTTTTAGCAAAAGAACTGGTAAATGCTCATTTTAATCCTAAAAATGCTGAGCTGGTTTTTGAAGATTATAAACATGGAGATAAAAACATACCGTTCAAAATAGCCGGTGAATGCAAAGGTTCCGATTTATCGGGTATTGAATACGAACAACTGATTCCCTGGGTAAATCCGGGAGAAGGTGCTTTTCATGTAATCACCGGTGAGTTTGTGACCACAGAAGATGGTACAGGTATTGTTCATATTGCCCCTACCTTTGGAGCTGATGACGACCGCGTAGCCAAACAAAACAATATACCGCCACTTCTCCTTATCGATAAAGATGGTAATCGCCAACCAATGGTGGACAGGACCGGAAAATTCTTCAAACTGGAAGATTTAAGTCCTGATTATGTCGCTTCAAATGTAAATGCTGCATTGTATAGCGAATATGCAGGGCGTTATGTAAAAAATGCATATGATGAAAACCTGACTGATGATGACACCACACTGGATATTGACCTGTGTGTAATGTTAAAACAAGAGGGACTTGCCTTTAAAATAGAAAAGCATATTCACAGCTACCCACATTGCTGGCGTACTGATAAACCTGTGTTGTATTACCCCCTTGACAGTTGGTTTATTAAAACTACCGAATGTAAGGATAAAATGATGGAACTAAATGAAACCATCAACTGGAAACCTCAATCTACCGGAACAGGACGTTTCGGCAAATGGCTGGAAAACCTTCAGGACTGGAATTTATCACGCAGCCGTTATTGGGGTACTCCGTTGCCTATCTGGCGCAGTGAAGATGGAACGGAAGAAATTTGTATCGGTTCTGTGGAAGAATTGATGACTGAGATAGAGAAATCAATTAAAGCCGGATTCATGACCGAAAATCCCTTCAAAAACTTTAAAGTTGGAGAGAATACGGCTGACAATTATTCAGTTAAAAATATCGATTTGCACCGTCCGTATGTAGATGGAATTATCCTTGTTTCAGTAAGCGGAAAACCTATGAGTCGTGAACTTGACCTGATTGACGTATGGTTTGATTCGGGTGCTATGCCTTTTGCCCAGCTGCATTACCCATTTGAAAATGCCGATTTGATTGATAAAGGAGGATTCTACCCCGCTGATTTCATTTCGGAAGGCGTGGACCAGACACGTGGCTGGTTCTTTACACTACATGCTATCAGCACCATGGTGCGTGGATCGGTAGCATTCAAAAATGTCATCTCCAATGGGTTGGTACTAGACAAGAACGGCAATAAAATGTCAAAAAGGCTTGGCAATGGCGTTGATCCATTTTCAGCCATCGACAAATACGGCTCAGATCCGTTAAGATGGTACATGATGACGAATGCCTCTCCCTGGGACAATTTAAAATTTGATATTGACGGAATAGAGGAAGTGCGTCGTAAGTTCTTTGGAACACTTTACAATACGTATTCATTTTTCTCGCTTTATGCCAACGTTGACAAATTTACTTACGCAGAAGCTGAAGTTCCTATGGAAAAAAGGCCAGAAATTGACCGTTGGATAATTTCGTTATTGAACACATTAGTGAAAGATGTAACGGAATATTTCGAAACCTATGAACCGACCCGCGCAGGACGTGCCATTTCAGATTTTGTAGGTGAAAACCTAAGCAACTGGTACGTAAGGTTAAACCGGAAACGCTACTGGGGAGGTGAATACGATACAGATAAAATATCTGCCTATCAAACATTATACACATGTCTCGAAACTGTGACACGACTCATGGCTCCGATAGCACCATTCTTTGCCGATAAATTATTTCTGGATTTAAATACCGTAACAGGGAAAGATACAAATGAATCAGTTCATATAGCCAATTTCCCGACGTATAAAGAGGACCTCATTGACAGCAATCTGGAAGCGTGCATGCAGCTGGCACAACAGACTTCATCTATGATTCTGGCATTGCGTCGTAAAGCAGAGAAGAAAGTGCGTCAACCTTTATCAAAAGCGGTTGTACCTGCGCATGATGAAGCCACCTATAATCAATTGACCTACATCGCCGACCTAATTAAAGCAGAAGTAAATATCAAAGAACTGGAAATTCTTCCGGCTGATACTGATATGGAAAACCTGGTAAAAAGGATTAAACCTAATTTCAAAACATTAGGCAAGAAATATGGCAAGCAAATGAAAGAGATTGCTCAGGTTATGAACTCTTTCGGTAAAGATGAAATAAGTGAAATTGAAAACAAGGGCTATTATTTGTTGTATTTACCTTCGGGCGAAGTTCATTTGGAATTAGAAGATGTTGAAATCATAACTGAAGATATGCCTGGCTGGCTTGTAGCAAACGAAGGCAAGCTCACTGTTGCGTTGGACATCACCGTCACGGATGATTTATTACGCGAAGGCATTGCCCGCGAGCTGGTTAATCGCATCCAGAACATCCGGAAATCAAATGGTTATGAGATCATTGACAAGATTATCGTTGAAATTGAAAGCAGGGATGAAATAAACGAGGCAGTAAAAGAATATACTAATTATATTGCGTCGCAAACATTAGCAAACTCTGTGTTGTTATCATCCCACTTAGAAAATGCAACAGAACTTGAATTTGATGAATATACAGTAAAAGTATCCGTAAAAAAGGCATCGTAAAACTTGTAGAAAATAAAGTCTAAAAAAATTGTTTAACTGAAACTAAATAGCTATTTTCGCAGGCGATAAAAAAATGATTTTAGGAATTGATTTTTTTTATCTAATGCTTTACAAACCATTTAAAAATTATGATTATGGCCGAAAAGACAAGATACACAGACGCAGAACTGGATGAGTTTAGGGAATTAATAACCGAAAAACTTGAAAAAGCTCAAAAAGAGTATGAAGCTTTACGAAATGGCATAACCAATTTAGATGGAAATGATGTAATGGATACTTCTCCAACATTTAAAGTATTGGAAGAAGGAGCTGCTACACTCTCGAAAGAAGAATCAGGGAGAATGGCACAACGTCAAATGAAATTTATTCAACACCTGCAATCCGCATTAATACGTATCGAAAACAAAACCTACGGAATATGTAGGGAAACTGGCAAGCTGATTCCGAAAGAACGTTTGCGTGCGGTACCTCATGCTACGTTAAGCATTGAAGCCAAAAACGATAAAAAATAATCGAATTTATACCTTGATTCGGCAACGGGACACTTGTCTGTTGCCGAATTTGCGTATAAAACAATTTACTAATTGTCATGCTGAGAATTATAAATTGCAAACCATCAAATAGTAAATTCTTTTCCATGTCAATAACTAAAAAATCAATCTTACTCATTTTTCTTGTATTATTTGTTGATCAGGCATCAAAAATCTACGTCAAACTACATTTCGCACTTGGCGACCATGTTGATGTATTAAGCTGGTTTCAAATTTATTTTATAGAGAATAATGGGATGGCATTTGGGATGGAGCTTATAGGTAAGCTATTTCTCACTCTTTTCCGGATTATCGCTGTTGGGGCGTTGGGATATTACATTCATATACTCATCAAAAAACAAATTCGTACCGGTTATATCTTAACGATCTCATTGGTATTAGCCGGCGCAGCAGGAAATATAATCGATTCAATTTTTTACGGTTTGCTTTTTAATGACAGTTATGGACATATAGCTACTTTTTTACCAGATGGAGGAGGATATGCCTCGTTGTTTTATGGCAGGGTAGTGGACATGCTTTATTTCCCTATAATCAGGAACAGTGTAGGTGAAACACTCTTCTTTAGCCCTGTTTTTAATATCGCCGATTCCGCCATCAGTGTAGCAGTGGTAATAATTCTGATTTTCTACAGAAAAGAACTGAACAACAGCCTCGAAACAAAAAAAGAAAGCAATGTTGAATCTACCAAATAAGATTTTTAATCGCTTTATTATCCTTGCACTATGCTCGTTGCTATTTTCAGCATGCGACAAAAGGCCTAGTGGTGTATTGAATCAGAATGAAATGACTAACGTTCTGACTGAAATGCATAAGACTGATGCTTCCATGAGTGAAAGAGGGTTGGCATCCAATCACTATTCCGATAAAGCCCCCTATTATAAGTTTATTTTTAAAAGATATGGAATCACTCAAGCTAAGTTTGATTCATCATTGGTTTGGTACACAAAAAACCCAAGAATATTCGGAAACATCTACGATAAGGTACTGGCTAATTTAACCCATCTTCAGAAAGAAGTAAAAAATGGCAAATATCATCCGGTTGATACGCTTGATTTAACAAAAATGAGGACTTCCATTTGGAATAAACGAACAAAATATCTATTGACTAAAGATTCAACAAGAACGCATTTGAATTTTGAAATTACTAACAATCTCTTGTTCGGGGATGTATATGTATTTAAATTCCTACAACGTATTGCACCTGAAGATTCTTCTAAAAAACAACGAATTGTTATACGGCTAAATTATGCCAATGGAAAAACCGACACAGTTTCTCAAACAGCCTATCACGACAGCTTACTTCGTCGATACACAATTCGGTTCGCTGCTAAACGCAAACTGAAGATCAAATCTATTTCCGGAGAGTTGCTTGCCAGTAAAATGTACAAAGGCAAATTAAATGCCATAATTGATAGTATTTCGTTATTTAGGGAATATAATGCAAAGAAACAAGACAGTTTACGCAGAGTTGTTGAACAAGCTGTTCCGGGATATAAGGCTCCTAAAAGAATAAATACTGATTCTTTTCACAACATCAAGAAGTCAATAAACAGAAGATTTTTTCATCCTGAATGATTCGCATAGGAAGCCAACTGACTTTTTGTTCTCCGGAAAAAATACTTCGTAGAACAGCTTTGGAAATAGACGAACGGAATATCATTACGAGAATTTTCAGTTTGGATGTGGGAAACGTAGAGACAGCACAAACATTGTTTTTCGATGGTATTTTATCTTCCGATATCGTATCAGTAAAACAACATATTGGTCATGAAAAATCCTCAAATAGATTAGGAGATTTCCAGTATTTAGATTTTTCAGAGAGTCTTCCTTCATATAAAATAGAACAAACAGGTAAACCACTGATCATGGATTTTGGAATTTACTTACCGGATAGAGTCAACACCCTCCTACCCCGACTAGCTACTATCCTGACTGGCTTTACCATTTTCGAAATAATTGCTGCCTGCACTTATTACCCTTCATTACTTTTAGGACGAACAACAGAATTGACAGAAAACAGTTTCACAAGATTAATACTCTGGGAAAATGTAGATCTGATAGAAAAGAAACTTGCATTCAACACCTTTATTCGCAAAATAAACTAATTCAGTTTAACTTGCTAAAACAAAACACTATTGACAGTGTTATTATTTACAAAGTATCATTTAAAACAATTTAATACACGATGTGGCAATTATTTTTAGGCAGTTTGCTTTTAGGCTTGATTCATCCATTATTTCCAAATCATTGGCTACCATTAATAGCTATCTCAAAAGCAGAAAAATGGACAAATAAGGAAACCATTGCAGCCACATTAGTTACAGGTTTTTCACACACAAATAGTACGATAATTATTGGAATTATTGTTGGATTTGTAGGAATTAAACTATCTGAGAGTTATAGCTATATTACAAGAATTGCAGCGCCGTCAATACTTCTTTTACTCGGTGTAATCTATTTATTCATGGATTTTAGATCACATCATAAACATCAACATTTTGATATTAACAATGATACTCTAAAAAATAAAAAATCCAAGACTGCTATCATTTTAACCTTATGTATAGGTATGTTTTTTTCACCCTGCATTGAAATTGAGGCCTATTATTTTCAGGCTGCCACTCAAGGTTGGATTGGAATATTTCTGGTATCTGTGATTTATTTAATAATGACCTTGACCATTATGGTTACTCTGGTGTACCTAGGCCTGAAAGGAGTAAATAAATTCAATTTACATTTACTCGATCATCACGAAAAAGCAATAACAGGTGTTGTATTGATAGTGTTAGGTTTACTTGCCTATTTTGTAGAATTTTAAAAACGTTCTCGCCCATAAAAAACGATTGTTCAGTTTTTTTTAATGACACTATACAAATTCAGTTACCAACGGCTGAAGGATATTAAATTTTGCTAATTGAATTTCAGGGATAAATTTGTGTCATTCTACTGTTTTAACGAGGCCTCTTCTTTTTACCCTGTATAGCATGCTACCATAGCAGTCTAGAAATAGGTAATTACTCACGTATACCTGAAATAAGCATTTAATGTTTGTCAGATAAATTCACTATTTTTGTGACCAACTCTAAAAAGACATCATGAAAAAGACAATATTACTTCTCTCTATTATTCTTGTAAATATCGTTTTCTTCACGTCGTGTATTATCAAAAATGAAGTTGAAGGTCGTACAGCCAAACGGAATGCCATTTTGAAGGACATTCAGGTTCCTCCCATGCCGGCCAGTATACTTTCAATACTAGCTTTTGGGGCAGTTGGTGATTCTGTAAGCGATTGTAAACCCGCTTTCGACAAAGCATTGGCAGAATGCAAAAGACTCAATGGAGCAAAAATCGTTGTACCCGCAGGAATCTATTTTATAGGTGGTCCCATTCATTTAGTGAACAATGTCTGCCTTGAAATTCTGAAAGGAGCACGACTCAAATTTAGTTCAGATCCTGCCAAATACTTGCCAGTAGTACCTACAAGTTGGGAAGGCACATTGATA
>Ga0302204_1000045_pt1 | contig 49811 bp, 43 predicted proteins | sample II_Fen_E1_2_FD_194578 | JGI IMG/M metagenome (GOLD analysis project Ga0302204, IMG submission 194578) | Peat permafrost microbial communities from Stordalen Mire near Abisko, Sweden - II_Fen_E1_1 | ecosystem: Environmental > Terrestrial > Soil > Wetlands > Permafrost | place: Sweden: Abisko...
TATCGATCTGCAATTTTATCTATGGGAACATCATGCCCACCTTGCCTGACTCGTGCTTCCACTCGTGCAATATTCAGTATAGGATCTTCCAAAGAAACAAAATATAAATATATACGATAGCCAAGACTTTTTGCTAAACGAATAAAATCCAATTTAGAAGGATGCGACATTACGGTTTCAAAGGTAAATTTATCACAGGTATTAAGCAGGATTGACCGAATATAGTCAGCCAGGAATAAAGAGAGTTTATGATCTTTTAGAGCCACACTGTCTAAATACAAACAATTATTCATTGCAGTTAGACCTGCTGACAATTTTTCACTTTCATTTGAAATATAAAACGATGATCGTTGTAATGAATTTTTCAAATGGTCTATGTCTAAAGTGAGTTCATACTTAGTAAAATCAAGAAAATATTGACTATCAAGCTCAATTTTGATTTCATCTGCGTTTATATAAATTCCCAAATGAACATGAAGATCATTTACCAACTTTATCAACGTAGACTTTCCCGAACCATTTGGACCAGCAAATATTCTTAATCTCTTTGTAGAAGTCATTTCAGTTTAAATGTCTTGTGCGAGACCTTAGTGGTCGTTTTTATCATCTTTGCAATGATTGAAACATCTCCATTAGGTTCAATTCGACAGATATTCTTCCCTCTTAAAACGGTTGCAGGAATACCATTTGCCAAAGTTGCATCATAAGCACTATGACCATATTTACGCAATCCTTCAATTATAATATCCTGTTCCGCCCTGTGCTCTGCTTTTGCTTTTACTTTCATACAATTATTCTTTTTATTGTATTACAAATATACCTATTACTTTATTCTCAACAGTTCATTTTTTTAAACTTCTTATTGATTATAAAACTTGCGATAGAACAGCTTACAGCAATCCATCATAGCAGAATTACTAAATTCCGACTATTAAAACGACAAATAATAGTCTCAGTGTTTATATATTTTGCAACAAAAAGTATTCTAAATGTTACTGTTCTAAGTTATTGTGATTATTGTCGGCATTGTATTCAGCCATTGTGGAACCATCCTTTCTATAGTTATCGCCTATTTTCAATAAATTTACGGATTCTCTTTTTAATTTCCACTTACTCCTCATTTATTTCTACTTTCGACCTACTACCGACTATGAACTACCTACTACTTACTATAAACTACCTACTACTTACTAAAAACTACCTACTTCTTCTACAGCCCTTTAATAGTTTTCCTAAACCCATCCTCAGCTCTCACCGGCATATTCTTTATTCCCAACGCATGTTTTAATTTGGCATTAGAGACAACATAATTTTCGGTAAGTTTTTGCAAGCGTTCTGTATTTAAAGGCAAATGAAGTACTGTTCCTATTCTGGCTGCAAATTGCACCAATGACTTGTTCCAGTTCCAGATTCTATCAGGTTTCCCGGTAACATTCGCAATAAGGTGTATCAATTCGTTAGTTGATAAAGTTTCATCATCTCCCACATTATATATGCCACTTGGAATATTTTTTTCTATTAATTCTGAAATTACAAAACTTAAATTATCGATGCAGGTAAACGAACGTCTATTCTCATAGGCACCTAATGGGTACGGGATTCCGTTTTTCACCACGTTATACAACAAAATCAGATTTCCCTTATTCCCCGGCCCATGAATCATACAAGGGCGAAGGATATAGGTTTTTTTTAAGTTAGTAGTCGGTAGTCGATAGTCGGTAGTCGGTAGTAAAGAAACTTCACTTACCTCCTGTTCCTTACCTCTTACTTCTTGATTCTTTTCTTCCTCCCCTTTAGGGGTCGGGGGTTCTTCTCTCTTCTCTTCCTCCCCTTTAGGGGCCGGGGGTTCTTTACTCAAAATATAGTTTTCAGCTGCAATTTTACTTTCTCCATAAGGACCTTTCGGACATGGGACTACCTCTTCCGTCAATAGCTCCCCGACTACCCTGTCAGCAGCAGCCTTTACGGTACTAAAAAAGATAAATTTCGTTGAATCTGTTTTGAGGAACCAATCATATATCTGTTGGGTTAATCCGGTATTGACATCAAAGTAAACCTGTGAGCCCGTTTTATTCTTCGTATCGTGCGCTTTCCCTGCCAAATGAATAACTATATCCATCGAGGGCATATCGTTCAAATTTGACCAGTTAAATGTCTTTATCACGCCATCTTTTGAAGGTGACACAATATCCAACCCGTAAATATTATGCCGTTCTTTTAGGGCGTTAACCAGGTTGGTGCCTACAAAGCCGTGAATGCCGGTGATTAGAATGTTCATTCTTTCGTAAATATTAATTCAAAGACCTTGACAAAATACTTTAAACTCAAAATAAAAAGGTTAGTATAAATTCTATTTTCTTTACAAGCACGTACAATTTCTTTATTTAGGATTAAGTTACTTCTCCAAGAGGCGGTACTTATCCCCCCCGTTCGCATTTTCATAACATCGAGATGCAAATACTTGTATTTTAGTTTCTGTGTGTATAAAAAACGGATTAGCAGCTCGTAATCAGCAGCTATTTTATAATCTGTTTGGTAATAACCAAAAATTTCAAAATTCTTCTTATATGTAAAGAAACTCGGATGAGCTGGCATAAAGCCAAAGCGAAAACGTTTAGGTGAGAAATTCTTTGAAGAATAATATCGTACAGTCTTATCCAGATTATCCGGATTTACAAAGCGCACATCGGCAAATATAGCTTGTACATTTTCATCCTCAAATGCCTTTGAAATTTCAGCAATCACATCATTTCTGTGATAAAAATCATCCGAATTAATAATACCGACTACATCTCCTGTTGCCATTCTGATACCTTTATTCATAGCATCATACATACCTTTGTCCTTTTCACTGACCCAACGCATACGACCCTTGAACTTAGGCTCGTATTCTTTGATTATTTCTAGGGTATCATCTGATGACTGTCCATCCACTACAATATATTCAATATCAGTGTATGTCTGAAATAGTACTGACTCAATGGCATCTCTTATACTTGATGCACTATTGTAGGATACAGTTATAATGGATATTTTCATGAATTTTTATGCTCTTTTATCCATTTAAGTGTATTTTTAACGCCTTCAATTCTTGTAAATGGCAAATTTGGAGCTACTTCGTAGGTATTTGATAAATCCACGATGTTGTTTGTAGTCATATTATGCAAACGAAAAGAGTTCATTGGAAAATGTAAGCCTATTAACTTTAAAATATCACCAAACCATGCTGCAAGTTTAATAAGAAGGTAAGGCATTTTAATGATTTTATACCCTAATTCAGAAGCTATTTCATTACCCCATTCCTCTATATTTATCGGAGGATTATCACCGATAAAGAACACCTTTTTCTTTTCATCTTTAGTTTCTGAGAAAAGGATTTGTTCTATTTGATAAACAGCATTTCCAACATATCCATAGGTTTTAGTACAACCTTTATTCCCGATATGAAAATATTTCCTAGATATAACCAAATCAAAAAAGTTTTTATAAGGTATACCAAACCATGATCCCCAAATAGAAGTTGGTCTTAATATGGCCCAATCACAATCAGGTTTATTAGCCCAAACTTTTTTTTCAGTTTCCACTTTACTGTCTCCATATATTGTTGTTGGAGCATAATCAAATTGATTTTTGGGATAATACCCACCATGACAAACGAGCATAGAAGAGGTAATAACTATTTTTTTTAATGACGGTAAATCTTTTACAATATTCATTAGATTTTCAACTCCTAATGTATTTGCCTTATAATCATCTATTGAAATGCCATCCAAATCGGTACGGGCAGCCAAATGAACAATATAATCTGGATTAAATTTATCAACAGATTTCTTAAAATTAACAAAATCAGTTACATCTACATTTATCCAATTGGATAGTAAATTTATATTTTGGGGTTCTTTAAAATCTGTATTTAGTACTTCATGTCCCTTATTTAGGAACTTCTCCATTAAATTTGTGCCAATAAATCCGGAACCTCCTGTTATTAGTATTTTTTTTTTATCCATTATTCTTAATATCTGTTCTGATGTAATTAAAGAAACTTCTTATTTTGAAATATCAATTAAACTTCGCGAAAAAATTTTTATTATTTCTTTATTAAATCGAGCAGGTGAGTAATTCCGTTTAGCATGCTCGATATTGTGTTTTTGGATTTCTAACATTATTTCAGGATTGTCTAAAAAGTATTTTACAGCTTTATATGTATCCTCTACGTCATTTGGTTTAACTAATATTCCTTCTTTTTTCGTAACTATGTCTGATAAAAAATTGTGATCAGTCGTTATAACAGCATTACCGGCTCTCATTGCTTCTACATTTACAATACCAAAGGATTCAGTTTTGAAAAAAGTAGGAAAAAGGAGAATGTCATTGCTTAGGAATAATTCTTTTTTGGTATTTCCTTCTACAACCCCATGATAAATAAACCGATTTGGGTACTTTTTTTCCAGCTTGTTAAATTTATCGTCGAACATTTTTTTAACTTCAAATTCAGACATTAGGTAATCTGACAATGGAATTCCTGCTATATTAAAAGTAACATTTTTATATTCTTCAGCAATAAGTTCAAATACATCTAAAGCAACAAAAATGCCTTTGCTTTTCATTAAAAATGAAATAAACAAAATATTAATCGCCTGTTTTTCTTTATTGAAATCTCGCTTTAAATCATCTAAAATAGGATCGTAACAATTTGATAGTACATTTCTTTTCATTTTGTCAAGTGAGGCAGGCATCAGTTGTATTTGACTTTCAGTGACAAATATAGTTGTATCTATTTGTTGGTAAGACCAAAGAATAATTTTAGACAATACCCCCCCGTTAAAAAGGTCCATCACTTCATTACCATGCAAATGATTAATAACCTTTATTTTACGTATTCTACAGAGAAATAGTAAAATTACATCTTTAATTGCACCTTTTTTACTTCGTGTGCATGTAAAATAGACTAAATCAATTTTATGAAAAAACAATACCCAAAAACACTTTGCAATAATTATAAAAGTACCAAAATATTTATTTTTTGAATTAATATTAATTAAGTAACTTGGTTTTATAAGATTATAAACAATATCCGATATAATAGATTGCCCTCCAACAGGTGGTGAGAGAGGGCAAAAAAATAAAATTTTATTACTGTTTTCCATTTTTATTTGATTACTATAAGAACGACGTCGACTTTAATTTATATATTCATTAATTAGCCATGACTACACTACATTGAATATTTTAAATTATAAATCAGTATAAATATCTATGATAATCCGAATTAATAAAAATGCCTTTATAGGGTATAAATAAATCAGGATATGTTGCTATAGATTGAAAAAAGAAAAAAATAGAAAACACAAGAAGTATTATCAACCCAACTAACTTTGTATCTTTACCCTTAAGCATCAACATTTGCGAAGCAATTAGAAGTGGTTCCATAATTGTAAAATACACACTTCCTCTATTTACAATTATTAGAAGAGAGCTAGCGAATAGAAAATAGATAACAAGACCAATATAATAGCCATTCAAAAGAATATTATAGTAAATCAATCTTTCTCTTAAATATTTTCGGTTATAGTAGAATATTGAAAGAAACACTAATCTTTTTAGCAAGCCAATTATTGATAGACTTGCGTTTGAAAGAACATCCTTAGCCCCTTCTGTATATGCAAAAGTTCTATATGAGATTTGACCACCGACCAAATTACCAAGTCCAGAAAATATTAAAAGTGGAAGTTGAGTTTTTCCAATTATAAAAGCAAAAACCAAAATGGATAAAAATGGAACTGGTTTAATATTACGGTTTAGGAAATAATATATTACAAAAATCAAAGCTGTAGTGTGAAATAAAACAGCAAGAAAAATAAGCAAAAGAAATACAAACGGCTTTTTATCAATTATAAATTTTACAGCATAAATGCAAATAGCCAACGCTATTAGCTGTCTGTTTGATCCCATCACTCCCATCGACAATGTGTAAAACAATAACAAAGACAAATATAAATTAGGAGTATAGCGTTTAAAGCTCTTAAATATTAGAAAATAATAAATAATAGCATGGAATAAGAGAAATATGGAATAATAAGGAAAAATCGATTTTATTAACCACACGAATAAACCATATCCATATTCAAAATCACTTAAAAAAAGTGAAGTAAAATTTGAAAATAAAGTAAAATGATTATAATAAGACATCCAATCAGTTCCCGTTTCCCAACGCAAACCGACCTGAGAAACTAAAATAAAATAACTAAAGTATATCATAGATTTTTTTAAACCTGATGTAACGCGATAGTTATCCTCTAAGAAGGAAAAAGCAAAAAGGATTAAAATAGTTAGAAAATATATTATCATGAAAATCGCTCATTGTTAAATTTCAGAAAATCAAAGAACTGAATAAAAGATTTCACTTATTGGACTCTGAAAATTTACCATATTTAAAAATCATGGAATCAACCACGCCTTTTAATATAAAACTGAATTTCTTTTTTTTATTGTCTTCAAGTAAAAGAACTCGAACAACAGTTTTAATTATGATAAGAACACAATTAAAATTCTTATAAATGAATGCCGTTTTTAATCCATTTCTTATAACATAATAGTATCGCATTGGGATAGAACTGCAATAATTAAACTTGAAGTTCAAAAAGCTTCCAGTCCTTTTTTCGCCAAGTGAATGTTTTAAAAGTACTGAATGTATTTGAAACAAAATTAATTTTTTCGAATTTCCCCTCAAACAATATTCATAATCAACAAAGTCAATAAAAAAATCTTCACGATATGAACCATTTTTTAAATAATTTGATACATTTACCAAACAACCAGATTGAATTGCAATTTTTAAATTTGTAATTGTCTCACTACATTCTTGCTTTAAATCATAAAAATGGTATATTGGCGCCAATAATAACAAATTAGAAACATCATGATTTAGAATATAAGATTTATACCCATCAATACTTGAAACAAAACAACTATCTTGATCCATTGTAAGCACCCAATCAGCACCATTCATCATCACATATTCAAAACCGGCATTTAATGCTGTTGCTACACCTTTATTACCTTTCATATCCAAATAAACAATTTTATTATTTGGACATGCATCTCGTATTTGACTTTTATTAAGTAAGTCAGTTGAATTATCTACAATTACTATTTGATTAACCTGACTACTATATGTCAAAATATTGTCAAATAAATCTTTTATTTGTGGATTATACGTTATAATAATTGCGCCTATATTCATAAAAAATTAATCCTTTAATATTTTAAAATATAAATCTATATATTTAGAAGCGATTATTTCAGGTCTATATTTATGGACATTTACTAATCCTAATTCTATCATTTTATTTCTTACCTCATCACTATTAATGATTGTCCGGAATCCCGTTTTTATCGCTTCTATATTGTAAGGATCAATTGTATAATAGTTATCACCAACTACTTGTTTCATCGGTAAAATATTAGATGTCAATACAGGACGACCAATTGCTTGTCCTTCAATAATTGGTACTCCGAATCCTTCAAATACACTGGGAAAACTTACAATATCACAATCAATGTACTCATTTAAAATTTGATTATCTGTTAAATTTATCTTGTTAGTATAATTTATTTTTAATTGATTCAACAATATTAGTTCTATATCCAATAATTCACCAATAATTATCAAATGACAAGGTACTTGATATAAAGACTTGATAACATTTTGTAAATTCTTATTTGGACGTGTACCTATATGTAATATGCGTGGACAATCTTTATTGAAGTCCTTTGGGGTATAAATATAAGAATCCGAAACAGGGTTAGGTATTACTGTCAATTTAGATGCGGGGCAACATTTGTAGTGCAGCAACGCATCTCTAACTGATTCTGAGATGCAGGTAACATACTTGCATCTTTTAATGGGTAAATAGAAAAAAAAGAACCAAAAAAAATATTTTTTGAGACCTTTACCTTTTTCAACAGAAATCATATCATGAATAGTAATTATTGTTCTCGAATAGGGTAAAGCCAGAGAACAATAATGAATAACACCTGTAATATGATTAATTTCAGATTTATGTTTTCTACAAAAAATAAGATTTTTTATAATAAAAGATAATTTTATTCTAAAAAAAGGTACTGAAACGGATTCAGTTGAGAATTTTAAAGATATTGTCGGTATAATTAATTTAAATATCTTTTCAATACTAAAATCAAGATCTTTTGTTCTAAAAAAAAATGTTATTTTATCTATCTTATTATTTTTGTTTTTCATATTTAAATCATAGGTATATATACAAATTAGAACATTTACCCAAATACTAATTTCGCAAACCAAAAACATTCTAAATTTCTAATATAAATTTAAAACTAATGAATAAATATTTTATAAAAATAAAAAAAGAATTTAAATAGCTTTCTATGTATTTTTGTTGCTAATATCGCTCCAAAAGAATGATCTCCATAAAGCACATACAAATCTTTTGAGATATAATTCATGTATCCTGCTTTTATAATTTCTATATTAAATGGGATATGCTCACACAATGCCTCATTCTCATTTTCGCAATTTGGGACAACATAGTATTTATAATCTCTTATAATATTGTACTTATAAATACCTACACCACCAAAAGCAGAAACAACACTCGTAAAATAATTACGATTTATAATTTTCCCAATCGTCTTTTGTCTATAATCTAAGCTTTGCGGAGTAAAACCAATTCTGTCTGGTAATGGACATTCCTGAACAGCAAATATATCATAAAATATTTTCGAAAAGACTTTACCATTGAATTCCTTTTTAGTAATTCCATTAGCAAAAATTCCTCCCCAATCCTCTTTAGCACTTAAAATAGATTTTACAATACCATCTACTGAGAAATCTTCAATATCAATATCTATAATAATTAAGTAATCAATCGTATGTTGAATAGTTCTGATATAATCGAGGTACATATTTCGATACCGAACCATTTTTCCAATTCTGTACGAACTGGTATTAGGCGATGGAATTTCTGAACTAACTTGCGGAATAGTGACAGTTCCAAAATCATTCGAAATTATTTTCACTCCCTCACTTTGTGTACTCCAAGTATTTAAAATCTCTTTTGTATTGTCTTTACTATCATTTTCAATTACAACTACTTGAGACCATGCAAACTCCTTTCGTAACTTATCGATACGTGGTATATTACTAACTAATGATTTATCACAATCTCTGGCAAGAGCAGCAATTACAACATTCTTATTTATCATATATATATTAAAACTCTTTTAAAACTCATCTTTTAATGCTTCTTTTAAAGCCGAAATATAACCTTTACCAAATTTCAAATCAGGTTCCATATAATTACCTTCAGCCCATTCGTTCCACGATTTAAGGAAAATAAATTGATTTTCAGGCTTCTTTTTTAAAACAACCTGTAAAACTTGCTCAACATGTTGTTTAAAGTATTTAGGAGTTGAATTATGAATAATATGAGTTTTTCTTCCACTTCTAGGGCTATGATCCCAATTCGGTATTATACATGGAATTGTATGTTCATTTTTATCTTCATCCCTGTCTAAAAAATATGGGTAAGCATCTTTATAATTATAAGTAAATGTAGGGCGTTTATAAAACAGAGACTTTAGCCGAAAAAAAGCCCTCCATTCTCTACTGTGTTTTGTATAATAATTTGTGATTGTTTCATGTGTTACAAAAGAATATCCTTTTTTAATAACATCATCACCCTTTTGTTCGTCTTTAAAGCGTCCAATGAAACAAATTCCATCTTTCAAACCATTCTCAATAGCCCATTTATTCCAACATTTCATGAAATCAGCTGGTAAATCCTTTGTATTGTATATAATAAATAATGGCTTATTATTTATTCGTATATAACGTGGATCATTAAAAGCTTTTAAAACATAATCGAAATGCTTTTTATAATCTTCAAGACCTAAATAAACCTGTTCAATTAAAAGCTTATCGCCATTATTGACTCCATTTGAATTCCATTCCTTCGCGTACCATGAATCATTTGCCCAACCAAGACAAAAAGGGAAATCTGGTTTGCCACTCGTTAACACATCATCAAATATCGTGTTTAATAACTGCTTACCATTACCAAACCAATAGTGCCAATAACAAAAGCCATAAATACCTGCCTCTTTAGCAAGTTCCACTTGTTGTTCTCTCACAATAGGTAATCTCAAATCATAATAACCTAAATCTGCGGGAATTCTAGGCTGGTAATGCCCTTTGAATAACGGTTTTGCTCTTCCAACATTTGTCCATTCTGTAAAACCTTTACCCCACCAATTATCATTTTCATCTGTAGGATGAAATTGAGGTAAATAATAGGCAATAACCTTTATATCTTCTTTACTCATAAATCATTTTAATTATTATTGCTGGATTTCCTCCAACTATACTATTTTTAGGTACATCCTTTGTTACAACTGAATTTGCTCCAACTATTGAATTTTCACCTATTGTAACTCCAGGCAAAATAGTCGCTTTATCTCCTATCCAAACATTATTGCAAATTATTACTGGTCCCTTAGAAAAGAGAGGCCGTTCACTCGGTGCTAATTGCATTTGTTCGAAATCCGTTTTTCCGTGTGAATTATCTGTAATGGTTATTCTTTTTCCTAGCAATACATTATTACCAAAAACAATTTTATTTATAGCAGTGATATGACAGTCATCCCCAATTTTACAATTATTCCCAATAATAATTTCCGGAGTAAAAACATCTCTTCCATAAGTATCCCAGGCTGTTAAATCGACTCTCTTACCAATTCCTACATTTTCACCTAATGTAATGTATTTACCGCCCTCTAAATGTATTGAGGATAAAATGAAAGAATCCTTACCCATAACTTTAAACTCGGAAGAAATCCAAAAACTATAAATAATAGATTTTACATTCCTACACTTACGAACTAAAGAATATGAAAGTACATTAGCTGAAATACGGCAGAAATAATATATTATAGGTTTGATTATACTTTTCATGATATAATACTTTAAAAGGATTTTTTTAAAATTCAAGGATATAAGACATCCTATTTTTTTGAAATCAATTTACTTACTAATCCCATTATATTTAAAAACTTATCAATCCTTCGAACATATACAATAATGATTACTAAACATAACATGATATTAATAGTATACTTTATCAAATTTGATTCAATAAATAGTGAACTTAAAAGTACAGTTAATACCGAAATACATCCAATAATAATATAATACATATTAGTTTTTGAAAATCTGAAGTCACCTAAATACCTTACACTAGGTATAACCAACAACATATTTACAAAAGATGCAATAAAAAAACCAATACCTAAAACTTTTAATCCAAAATAATCGAAAAACATAAAAACAAATGCAATAAAAATCAATTGTTTTATCGTTTCTGTCATAATTGCATACTTTCCTTTATCTTTAGCTAAAAACATAACTCCCAATGGCCAACTAATTAGGGTCATTAGTGATGCTGCAATCTGCCATTGCAAAACAGGAATAGCAGGAGAAAAAGAGGTTGAATAAAGTAGATGAATAATAAGTGTAGAAAATGTTATTATTCCTAATATCATTGGTGTTCCGACCAGAAGAGTCAATTCCAATTGTTCGTTAATCAACTTATTACTGGCATTATTGTCAGTATTTATCATTGATAAACGAGGAAAAAAATCTGCCAACATTGAATTTAGGAGAATACCTAAATACAATGTTGAAATTGTCATTACAGCTTGAAAAAAACCAACTGAATCTAAACCTAACTTTGACATTACAAGAGCTCTAATAACGTACATCGATGCAGTTGCAATAAAACCATTAATTACAATAAAAAAACCTAATTTAGCCATATTAAGGCCTGAAGAGAATGAATCTTTAAATGTATACTTGACTATTTCAACTTTAATATTCTTTGTGAATAACCATGAAATAATTAAAGAACCTAATGCAGTCAAAATTAAACCAGGAACAATTCCCTGAATACCCAACCACCAGTATAAGGGAAGTGTGATTGCTGTACCTAATATTGAGCCGTATAATGTAGCTTTTGCCATCTTCCCAATCATACGTAATCCTTGTAGGAGTGCTAATTGAGCTGATGAAACTGAAGATATCAATAAAACAATGGATAATATAGCAATGTTTATTGCATATGAGTTATTTCCAAACGAGTATTTACTAAATGGTATACAAAAAATTATTGTAATAAACATACCCAATAATCCAGTTGCCAAAGCCCATTTTTTAAGGACATTTACTGTTTTGGAAATTTTATATAGATCATCAGTCCCTGCTGCTTCAGCTATATATTTAACTCCACTGAAGTTAATTCCAAATCCGGTTGCATTCCTAACCATGTCTATTATAGTTTGTAGAATACCTACAATACCTACACCGGTAGGGCCTAACAATATGGCTACAACTTTAGTTCTAAATATACCCAGAATAATAGTAAAGACCTGAGATCCACCTATAATACTTGTAGATTTTATAATTTTTTTGTATGATTCGTTATCATCAGCCATTATCACCTTCTTAAATTAAGAGTAATTTTTACTTGATTTTTAAATGCACGAAAATATGCTATAAACACCATCTTATAATATAATAAAGCAGAATAATATACAAGCATTGATTTTTTTAAATCGGTCATATCAAACGTGTAATCATTTTTTAATATTTTTATATTACAATACCAAACAGTCAAAAAATTGTTATACAAATCTGTCTTTATAAATTCGAATGTTTCCTTTGAAATATGATTGTCAACAAACATGTCATCCAACATTTTTAGATACTGAACTGCAAATGTATCAAATAAATTATATCCCCCTTTATTTTTTACTGTCTGATTATGAAACAAAACTATATCATAGACAACATACTTCTTCTTACTATGCAAACTAAATAATAAAGTTGTATGAGGAAACATTTGGTTATATTCTATTTTATTTCCATTCTGAAAGTCGGATTTCCAAATACTAAAGCCAGTACTCCATGAACTAAAATAGGAAAGTGTAAATATAAATTCATCAAAATTACGAAACTCTTTAATTTTACTTTCTTTTAAAAAGCCATCTGTAAAGAATATTGGTGGTTTTTCAGTTTTAAATTTTCTAATAACTTCTAACATTAAACCTAATGTATCACTTTTAAACTCAGTATAATTATTATGAAGTTTCAATAGCTCACCGTTGCCCATTCTTAAAGCATTAATTGAGTTCATAAAACCTAATTCAACTGTTTTCTCATAAACAATATTAGGAATATTCGAATACTGTCTTAGTAATAAAGGTAATTCATCCGTTTTAGAATTATCCGAAAGTATAACTTCTATTTCAGTAAAATCTATTTCTTGCGAGAAAATACTATCTAAAGTATTTCTAAGAATGTCTATTCTTCCGTTTGTAGGGATACATATTGATAAGAGTATCTTACTCATTATTTTCTATTTGATGTTTTTTAAATAATACTATACCTTTTTTTATCGAAACAGGGGAAAATTGTATAACTGACTTTAATTTTGAGATATTCAGTACTAAAAAAGGTAAATCTACATTTCTACCTGAAGTATACTCAACTTCAAAATCATCATCAACCGATCTTTGTATTTCTTGAATAATTTCATTAACAGAATGACCCATTCCACTACCTATATTGAAAATTTCATTATTGACATTTAACCTTATCAATTCAGCCATAGCATATGATAAATCATCAATATAAATATAATCTCGAACAACACTACCATCACCCCAGATTGTGATTTTCTCATGGTTTAAAATTTTTCCTAATGAAACTGCAATTAATCCTTGTTTACCATAAACATTTTGCCCTGGACCATATGGATTCGACGGTCTAATTATCAAATATTCTAATCCAGAAAATCTGTGTTCAAAATGTACTGAATCTTCCAATACTTGTTTTGACAAACCATAATAACATATAGGAGAAGATTTTTCAGTTTCTTTTATATGCAATGAATGATTTAAACCGTAAATTGTTCCACCAGATGAGAAAAAAATAAATTTAATTTTTTTCTTTGATAAATAAGGAAGTAATTTGATAGTCGGATATATTACAGTTGAATACTCTTCCAAGTAGGAATCAATGTTACTACATGGCAATAATCCAGAAACAAGATGTATAACTATGTCAATAGAATTTTCGTCTAATATATTACACAAATAATCAGATTGGTTTAACTTTCCATGATATATAAAAATTCGGTCTAAATAAGATTCCAATCTAGATGTATTTGCATTAGGAATATCATAAATATAAACATTATGACAATTTATTAATGATTTTACTAAATTAGAGCCAATAAATCCAGCGCCACCAATTATAAGAATATTAGCCATTAAATTACTGTTAATTGAATTACTTGTATATGATGTTTTTTAAGAACATTATCTTTTGGGAGTTCACTTATTTTTAAATTATCAACATTTACGTGGATTTATTTTAATCAGTACCTTTACGAAACCCTTAAAATAGTTCCCTAATAATAGAATTAGGACTTTCAGATGTGCTAAAAACCAAATTTGAAATTTACCAAATCCATTGATTAAAATATCTTCTCTATGCAATAACGTCGTAAACTTTATATTTATTTGAATTAGTTCACTTATGCCAATTTTACGAGTTGCTATTCCATGATGTAAACAAACTGATTCATCTGCTAAAATGCCTTTATAACCAATTGTAGAAGAACTTAATGCCTTTAAATATAATAGTCTTACTAATCTATACTTTTCTTTCTCCGACAAGCTTAGGCCACTGATACTTCTGACATATACTAAATACTCCTTAAACCTATTGAGGGGTTCAAAATATAAATTACTTTTACTGTATGTAAATGAGGGCACTTTAGCACAATCACTCTTTTTCTCAGTGTAAAATAAAGGTGTATTAATTACCATTGATCTACCTTCAAAAGACATTTCCGCATTAATTAGCTCAAAATTGAATTCGAACGTACTATTATCTTTAAATAATTTTGCAACAATTTTCGAACTTTTGTAAAATTCAGTTTTATAAAAATAGCCACTTGGATGTTTTGCTAAAAATGCCATATTCAAAACTGAATTAAATCCTTTTTCATAGATTTCATCCTCTTTCTCCTCGGCCAAATTAAGTGAACAATATCCGAAAATTATTTCTCTATTAGCCCGAATACATTTGATTAAATTAGAAATTTTATCAAAATCAATATAATCTTTATCTAAGCATAAGAATGAATACTCAGCAGTCGACTCTGTGATTACTTTAAGTACATTCAAAACACCTCCGATATTTTCTGTATTTAAAATATATTTAAAACGAAAATCATGTATTTTCTCTAAAAGGACTTTTGTATTATCACTTGAACAATTGTCCACAACAACAACTTCAATATCTGTCCCTTGATAATTAAGAATATTACTGACAAGTTCAAAAACTTTATCGCATCTATTAAAAGTTGGTATACAAATACTGAGTAATGGTTTATTCTTTAAATTCATTTTTTTAATTAATTGAATTTATTCTTTACTTTTCCAGAAACAAACATACTCAAATTTTGTTCTTCCTTAGGCAACATAGGAATCGGCATTTCAATAGGTTTATTATACTCTAACTTTGGGGAAACAGCTGTAAGTCCCTCTGTGACATATTCAATAATACAGTTTTTGGATGTAAAAATACTATCCATCAAGATTTTATCACTCAGATTACTCTCTAGAACTTTAAAATAGGCTAGTCCGTAAGCTGCCGATATATCTTTAATATTTGGAACCACATATCCGCCCTTAATCGTTGTACCTGACATTCGACCATCAAAGTATAAATGTTGAAATTGAGTAATCATACCCAGAGCACTATTATTAATAACAATAACTTTTATAGGTAAATTATATTGAGATATCAGCATCAACGATTGTGTGGACATATGAAATCCACCATCACCATTTATTGAGAAAATATCTTTATCAGGATTCGCAAAAGCTGTTCCCACTGCTGCCGGCAAAGAAAAGCCCATTGGAGCTAGACCACCGCTTGTAACAAACTTCTGCCCTTTTTTCAGTTGCAAAGTCTGAGCTGCCCACATTTGATTTTGTCCAATATCAACACAAAACACATCATTTTCTTTACTGTAATTATTCAGCAGTTGCATAAAACGATATGGAGCCTTGTTCTCCACAAAGCGTTCTATTTCTTTATCTTGTTTGTAATTATCTTTTAATTTGAGCAAATAATTTATCCATTCTTCTTTGTAAGTAGTCTTAATAGCTAATGAATTTACTTCTTTCAGAAAAGCAAATACATCCGAATGAACTTTTACTCGGTTTGTAAGTCTATGATTTTCTAATTCATTACTATCTATATCCACATGAATAATTTTTCCATGCTCAAGGAATTTATCTACCATTGCTCCTGTTTGGCGGGTATCTAATCGGGTACCCAAAGCAATAAGTAAATCAGCATTGGCAATTCCCATATTGGCATTACGATTTCCGTAACTTCCAATCATACCCAAATAATTCGAGTAGGTTTCATCAATAACTCCTCTTCCTAACAAAGAACTTAAAATCGGAATATTAGTTGTCGCAAGAAACTTATCAATTTCCACCTTTGCTACTTCTGACAAACAACCTGCACCAACCAACAACATCGGACGCTGAGCTTTGGCAATCATTTCAGCTATGGATTTATAATCAATTGATGTGCGCTCTTCCGCGATTGGAACAAAACCCTGTAACTCATTTGGATTTATTTCAGTTCGCTGAATATCCATTGGAATATCCAATAAAACCGGTCCTCTCCTTCCACTCATTGCATAATAGGTTGCCTTCTCTAATTCATATCGAATATCCAAAGCTTTATCTACTAATTTAGCATATTTAGTAACCGATTTAACCATACTTACAACATCAGTTTCCTGAAAACCTTGCTGCCGAATGGGCTTGTCGTATTTATATTCTAAAGTATTAACCTGACCGGTGATATAAATTACAGGAACTGAATCGAAGTACGCATCGGCAATACCCGTCATCATATTCGTAGCACCCGGACCACTTGTAGCGATGGCAACTCCAAACCTCCCAGATTCCTTTGCATATCCTTCAGCTGCAATAGCAGCAGTTTGTTCATGATAAGTCTGTACAAAATGTACATTTTCATTTAGCGCAATGGAATCAACAAGATGAGTTATCATTCCACCGATATATCCAAACACAACGTGAACGCCTTGCTTTTCGAAATAATTGACTATATAATCGGATAATTTCATTCTTTAATTTTTAAATGAATCAATAACCTTATTCAACTTTATATAAAAATTTGCTGAATCGATTTTGGCAAATGTACTATTAAATTTAGTTGAATCACCTTCAATGTGCATCGACTGACTTTCTCTGTAAGCCAATTGACCAAAGTTTAGTTTAAAATATGGATTTACTCTGTCTTTAATCATAACTACAATATCTTTAAGGCTTAATGGACTATCTGAAGATAAATTATAAATCCCGGAAGATCCATTTGCTATCACAACATTTGTAATTGACTGTGCAAAGTCACGCACATACAAGTAGGCATATTTTTGCTCACATGGTGTGAAATTCATTTCAGTTTGTTCCGTAAGCATCGTTTTAATCACACTTGGAATCAGCCATTTCTCATCTTCACGTTCTCCAAAAACTGAAAAAACCCGTAACCAATACCACTTTATATTATTATCCTCACAAAACATCTTAAGTATTCTCGAAGCGGCTAGCTTCACTGCTCCATAAGTTGTAGTCGGATTCAATGGATAATCCTCTGAAATTCGACCTTCAAACTGACCATATTCAGCCTGACTTCCCAGCGAAATAAATTTATCAACATTGCACTCCTTCGCAATTTTCAGTAAAAAATACATATAATCGATATTCGATAACTGGCTCTCCCAATCATCTCTATTGGAAGATGAAACACCATTCCATGCAGAATGAATGATAATTCTAGGATTAAAATCTATTACCTCATCCATCCATAAATCTTCATCTGTATTCACCCAAGCCACATTTGAACTGAAAGATTGACAGTTTTTTAAATTTGAATTATTTCTTTTTGTGAGAATTAATTCAAAACCATTCTCCAACAGATTCTCGGCAATATGTGAGCCCAAAAAACCTGTTGCACCTGTCAATAATATTTTCATCTCGCTGCAAACTGTTTTATCTGATCTAAACAAATACTATAGACCTCTTCAGTCTTATATCTTGTATACCAATCCACAGTCAATTCCACCGTCTGATTAATATTTAGCCTAGGTTCCCAGCCCAATTGAAATTTTGCTTTGGAAATATCTAACATCAATAGCTTAGCCTCGTGTAAGTCGTTGGGATTCGATAAATCACGTAGATGAGTTGATAGTTGATAGTTGATAGTTGATAGTTCATCATCTCTACCTTCCTTAGCTCCCTTTATCTCTGGGGAGAAATAATTCTTCACTACTTCGGTGGCCACATCCCATACAGTAGCAATAGATTCAGCATGTGGTCCAAAATTCCAACCTTCGCAATACCTGGTAGGTTCGCTCCACATTTTGCTAGCCAACAACATATAACCGCTTAATGGTTCCAACACATGTTGCCATGGTCGAATAGCTTTAGGACTTCGAATATCAATCGTTTTATCGGCTTCCAATGCTTTTATACAATCTGGGATAATGCGGTCTAATGCCCAATCGCCACCACCAATAACATTACCGGCACGCACGCTGGCAATAGACTTACCATGAGAGTCATATTTATCCGGATGAAAGAACGAACGTCTCCATGAAGCAATGGCAATTTCAGCCGCCCCTTTGGAAGAGGAATAAGGATCATATCCTCCCATAGCTTCATTTTCACGATAGCCCCATATTTGCTCACGGTTCTCGTAACATTTATCGGTGGTAATCATTACTCCCACTTTCACACTATTCGTTACCCGAATGGCTTCCATCACATGAATACTTCCCATTACGTTTACTTCATAGGTTTCCACAGGAATATCATACGAGAGTCGTACAAGTGGTTGAGCTGCTAAATGAAAAACAATTTCGGGTTGGTATTTTTGAAAAACATCTTTCAACAATTGTCTATCCCGTATATCACCACGTAAGTCAATAATTTTATCTTTTAATCCCGAAAGTACATAATTATCTCGTTCGGAATAAGGATCTAAAGCAATGCCAATAACTTCTGCTCCCAGTTCATGAAGCCATATAGCTAACCACGAACCTTTAAAACCCGTATGTCCGGTTATCAAAACCCGCTTTCCACGGTAAAAATTATTAAATATATCCATAACCCCAAACCCCTAAAGGGGAATTAAATTAAATTCGTATTGTATAAAATTTTCAACAACTTATAAATTCTGGCAAACCACTCATATCCCCCTTTAGGGGTTAGGGGTCGTATTTATTACCACACTTTCCACGGAGCTTCTCCCTTATCCCACATCTCGTTCAGTTCTAAGTTATCACGCATAGTATCCATGGGTTTCCAGAATCCCGAGTGCTTGAAAGCGGACATTTTACCTTCTTTTGCAATATTTTCGAGCGGTTCCCGTTCAAAGAAAGTAGCATCACCATTAGTTATATAATCGAACACTTCAGGTTGACAAACAAAATATCCGGCATTAATCCAGTTACCATCTCCATCGGGTTTTTCCAGAAAAGATTTTACTTTGCCATCAGTGGCAATATCCAGAGCCCCAAATTTCCCGCTAGGTTTATAGGCCGTAACAGTCAATATGTTTCCTGTTTTATTATGTAAATCTATCGTGTCCTGAATATTTAAATTGGCAACACCATCACCGTAGGTAAGCAAAAAAGGTTCGTTGCCCACATATTTCTGAATACGTTTTACACGCCCACCCGTCATCGTATTGAGTCCTGTATCTATCAAAGTCACTTTCCATGGTTCAGCATGACTATCAAGCACTTCAATACTATTATTTACCAAATCAATAGTCAAGTCACTATTATGACGAAAATAATTGGCAAAATATTCTTTGATAACATAACCTTTATAACCACAACAAATAATAAACTCATTAATGCCATAACGACTATAGGTCTTCATAATATGCCAAAGAATCGGTTTTCCACCAATTTCCACCATGGGTTTTGGTATAAGATTGGTGGCTTCACTGAGCCTGGTGCCCAAACCACCTGCTAAAATAACTGCTTTCATATAAAAAATATTACCCCTAACCCCTAAAGGAGAATTAGATTAGTATTGTTTGTATATTATTATTGAATATCTTATTTCTATTCGTTTAAAAAGAGAATAGGTCTTTAAGTCCCATTTAGGGGGATTTAAGTGTTACCATTCATCCGTATATATATTCTCTGCTCCCACCGCATTCAAATTCTTTGCAAAGTAAGAAGTAAATGTTTCGCCTCCACAAATATAAAAATGCGAATCGGTTACATCAATATCAGAGGTCTGAATATCTTTCCATTCAATTCTTCTGTTTGGCAATTCAGCCATTTCCTGACGGGTACAAAACAGATGCAATTGTGCTTCCGGTACGATAGATTTCAACAGGTCTACACCTTGCATTTCTTCCTCGTTTTTAAACGAATAGAATACATGTAAACGATCCGTATAGTTATCACGCACCAACTGTTCGCAAAAACTTAGAATGGGTGCTATCCCTGTTCCACCTGCAATGCAACAAATCGGTGCTTTTTTATCAAAGAAAGGCAATAAGAAATCTCCAAAAGCATATTTTACGGTACAGGTACTTCCCACAATAAGTTCATTGAATATCCGTGAAGTATAAACACCTACCTTCCGAATAATCAATTTTATAGTGCCGTCTTCCTTAAATGCCGACGCAATACTGAAATTGCGAGTCTCTGGCCAATAAGTATAGTCTTCTTTATTTTCAAGAGTCAGTTGCAAAAACGAACCGGCTTCGAAATAATGATTTTTCTCTAATTGAAGTGTATATTCACGAATCTCTCTCCCATGCTCTTTTACACTAAGAACAGTCGCTTTACTTATTGTGCCCATTAATGTATAGAATTAAAGAATTTGTTGAATACGGATAAAATATAATCCATATGAACCTGTTGAATACCCGGATAGACACCAATAAAAATAGTGTTCCGCATAATATAGTCGGTATTGGTCAATTCGCCCGAAATGCGATATTCCACATCTTTATAAGCAGGCTGTTTTGTCAGGTTTCCGGCAAATAGCTGGCGGGTAAGAATTTTATGATCTTCTAAAAACTCTGCCAGATTTGTACGGGTAAATTTGTCGTTCTCGCGCACATTAAAAGGAAATCCAAACCAGGATGGGTCGGAATTGGGAGTAGCTTCGGGAAGTATCAAATACTCTTCGTATTGTTTTAAACCGGCATAAAGTTTTTTAAAGTTAGCTTTACGTATTTCAACAAATAATGGGAGTTTTTTCAATTGAGCTACCCCTACAGCAGCCTGCATATCGGTCACCTTCAGATTATATCCGATATGGCTATACACATATTTATGATCATACCCCTGAGGTAAATCACCATATTGCCCTTTAAATCGTCGTCCACAAGTATTATCACAACCCGGATCGCAATAGCAATCGCGTCCCCAGTCACGCATAGAAGTGGCAATGCGTTTCAGTAAAGGATTACTGGTAAGCACCGAACCACCTTCACCCATGGTAATATGATGAGCAGGATAAAAACTGGTAGTGGCTAAATCTCCAAAAGTACCAACCATTTTTCCATCGTAATTAGAACCCACTGCATCACAACAGTCTTCAATTAAAAAAAGACCATGATTGTCAGCAATTGCTTTCACCGCATTCAAATCAAAAGTATTTCCCAGCGTATGAGCCAACATAATGGCTTTTGTTTTATCAGATAAGGCATTTTCAATGGCAGAAGCCTTTACATTAAATGTTTCCAGTTCAACATCAACAAAGACCGGTATTAACCCGTTTTGAACAATTGGATTTACTGTTGTAGGAAAACCCGCTGCAACAGTTAATACTTCATCCCCTCTCTGTAGTCTTTTGTTCTTCAATAACGGTGACATTAAAGTAGAAAGTGCTATTAAATTAGCAGATGAGCCTGAATTCACAAGTATACAGCTCCGTTGTTGCATATAGTTGGCAAATTTTGCTTCAAATTCTTCGGCATATCGTCCGGTTGTTAGCCAAAAATCAAGCGAAGCATCTACTAATGTGACTAGTTCATCCTCATCAAAAACACGACCGGCAAAAGGAACCATCGTCTTCCCTGGCTCAAAAGCTTTTTCAGCAAATTGTTCAGTATAATACTGTTTTACTAATGCTAATATTTCGTCTCTTTTCATAAAATATCAATAAATATATACTAAATTAAGATGTAAATTATTTTTTTGAATAACAAGTATTAAAAATATAAAAATGGAGTAAAGTCTTTATTGAAATTTGTTTTTCTTTTAGAATACTTTGAATTTATACTTATTTTGTTTGAAAAAGATTTTTTCAAGCAAACTTTTTCAGGTCTTATTTATTTCTCAGTAGTTCTGGTGCATCTTTGTCTTCTGCTAAGGGTTTCTTAAGTACTTGTCTATTTTTTTTAAAGATTTCAATAAACTTATTCTTTATTCCTTACTTCTTACTACCTACTTCTTACTACCTACTTCTTTCTACCTACTTCTTACTACCTACTCTCTACTAGATTTCTTCTTTCCACCTTTTCTTAGCACCGGCAATAAATCCTTTTCCAAAGACAATACCTGTACCAATAATTCCACCCACGAAAATCCAGGTCAGTAGAATCAGAGGGCGGTTTGGTTTTGATTTTTCAAGAGGAACTGATACCGGTTCCACAATCGTAAATACAGGTGTATCTTTTTTTACCTGGATTTTGGCTTGTTCCAGTTGTTTGGCCAGTTCCTGATATACGGTACTGGCAATACCGTATTTTGTTTGAACACGGGTAGCCTGTACCTGGGGTACTGCACTGGTAAGGTCTTTATATTGGTCAGTCTTTTGAGCTATATTGATCTGATAACCATTGGCCTTAGCCTGGGCTTCATTATACCGTCCCTGGATAAACTCAAGATCCTCTTTCGCCTTTTGAATCTTAAAATCGGTTATGTTCTGCTGTAACAGTTCCTGCGCTTTTTGGGCCAGCTGGGCAGCTACCAGTGCCTCCGGCATAACAACAGTCAGGGTTAAATATCCTTGTTTGGCATCAACCTCCAGGGAAATAATGTTATCCAATGCTTTACTTACTCTATATTGATCTTCGGTTAGCATAATCGGTTGATTTCGGACTCTTTTAGGGAGTTCCGGTTTCGGCTTTTCCCCTTTGATTGCAAGGGCAATAACTCCCGGCAGACCAATGGTATATTTTTTCAGGGTTCCCAATGTCGAAGTTTTTTTGTTCTTGGCAATGTAATCGAACAAAGAGATGGGCTTTTCAAAATCCTTGAACTGAACAGGCGTATTCATTAGTTCCAGTTTAAACGGAATGCTGCTCAATATTTTAGGATACAAAATAGGCGACATATCCCCACTCTGACTTGCTGAGTTAAGATCGATTCCGGCTAAGGCTGCCAATCCTCCTAAGCTACCCATAGAAGAACTTTTTCCACTGGTTTGAGGAACCATAATGGTGGTAGCCGTATACTCATTGGGAGTCGTCATTGCTACGAATACTCCGATAACCCCTCCCAGTAGCAGGGTAACTATCACAGTCCAACGTCCTTTCCAAAAGGTCTTGGCTAGTACCATTAAATCTATTTCATCATCGTCTTGTGCTGTAGGTTGTATAGTTGTCTGTTGTTCAGTCATAGGATAATATATTAAGTCCCGTATGTCCGGGAAAAGTGTCCGGTATTCGTATTTTGTTTTGAGAATTAATCGGAGATATAGTATGTTGTATCATTAGGATTGGAATTTCTGCCAATCAACGTTCTTATTCTTTTTCCTTTCTTCTGAATCATAGCCATCAAGTTAGGGTTTAAAGACTTTCCTCATAGTCATAGCTGTCAAGTTAGAGTTTAAAGACTTTTCTCAGACTAATAATTGTCAAGTTAAAGGCTGAAAGCCTTATATATAATAGCATAGGCAAACCCTGAAAGGGTGAGTTTGAATATTCCAAAATTTAGATTTGAAATTAAACCGTTAATCTCCCAACGAAACCAACGGAACGTAGTGACGTCCCGTTTATGGGATTAACTAATCAACCAATTAACTACAATCCAAGTTGTTTTGATAAGAGCAACAAGGTAAAGGCTGCAGTCAGCGAAGCCATCGTTTTGGATAAGGCTGAGTCCCAGTCAAATTTTTTGGTTTCAGCCAATGGTGGTTTTGGCGGTTTCATTTGCATGGTGATGGTCGATCCGGATTCTACTTTTGGGTAAGACCTAAAGAACAGAAAATGTCTGGTGGACTGCATCTGGTTATTTGGGAAAGTGACCGTAACACTATTAAGATCTACCTCTTTCTGAAAACCTCCTGCAAAATTATCGATATACCAGTTTGCTCTTTTACGCCCGTGAAAAACAACATTCTTAATACTGTCACCTTCAGGATTCATAGAATACTGTGCCATACGAGTTCCATTCTGAAGAATAGTCACCGTATTTTCCAACCGGTTCACATTGACCACATCTCCCTCAAACAAAATAGGATTTTGGGAAGTGCTTCCCGGATGTCTTACCGCATCCATCACGTTCATACTGATATTGCCTCGGTTTTTATACGTACGGAACATACTGGAACCGTAAGGATCGGCATCCGAAAGCAATCCGCCTGCCAGTCTGATAACATCGCTCAACTGGGTCTGTTTGGTTTCCAGGACATACACACCCGGATATTTCACTTGTCCGTTTAGTTCAACAGTACGGGCTAACGTGAATTCCGGGGTTAACCGTACCACTACCTGGTCGTAAGGTTGCAAACTGAAGTTTTTAGGACTGATCACCTGGTAATTGGAATCTACCTCCAGGGTTACCATACTCAATCTGGTTCTTTCTGTTGGTGAAAGAACTGTCCGGAATACTTCTACCCGATTAAAGGCTGCTCCAACAGTAAATCCACCGGCATTGACAATCAGGTCGGGTAAAGTCATGCTAGCGTCATACGTAAATCCTTTGGGTGTTTTTACCGCCCCGAAAACTTTTAACTCACCCACAGTACCAAACGAGCCGTTATCATAAATATTGAGCTTATCACCTGCCTGAAGTTCCGTATTTTCAGCCTGGTTTAAATCCACACGGATATATTTCATTTCAATTGGATTGAACAGGTTACGCCTGAATATATAAGCAATAGGATATGCCGTGCTCCTTAAACCGCCACCCATTTCGATAGCTTGTTTCACAGTTATTCTATCGGATAAGCCAATAATCTTAAAGAAAGGTTTGCGTACATTGCCACTCACCGATAAGGTATCCACATCACGGTAATTTACCTTATCCATAACCCGGACGATATCGCGCGCTTTCAAGCTAAAGTCGGCAATCCCTGCTTTTTCATTCGGGAAAGGTACAGATAGCAGTTCTACCGTGGAATCAGGTCGCATCCGGTCAATAAACAACACATCCGTCTTGGCCTGATAGGTTGGTTTGGCGTTGGCAAGTACGGAACTAAGTGTAGGATTTGACGACAAGTCAAATTTTCCCGGGTAATACACACTTCCTTCAACAGCCACATATTGTTCCATAGGTTTGGTAATGGCTTTAATTCGTACCGAATCACCATTCATTAACGGCACTTTTATTTTACCGGACAGTACATCTGCCAGGTTCCATTCCAACAAACGCACTTCTCCATCAGCATATCGCTTAATTTGTACAAAGTTAGGGTATACATTCATTTTTAAACCACCGGCATAATGAATCAAATCGTTCAACGTTTCATTCGCCAACATTTCATAGGACATAGGCCGTACAACCGCTCCTTTGACGCTGACCAATTTCTGGATAACAGGAATAAAAAGAATATCATTGTTTTGAAGATCAAATTTAAACTGTACTGCCGGATCATTCATAAAAGCGTAAAGGTCGATGCTTTTACGCGTATTTCCTCGGATAAGCTGGATATTACGTACCGAACCTATATCAGTAACACCTCCCGCTGCCGAAAGGGCATTAAAGGCTGAATTAAGGGCAGAGAGATTAAATCCCCCGGTCATTTTAGCTTCACCAAATACATTCACCATAATGGTTCGGGCAGTAACAATGGTTACGGCAAGTTGGTCGCCCCGGAAAAGATAAGCTGAAGAAAGCTGTTTCCGTATCAATTCACGGGCCTGTGCAAGCGAAAGTCCTTTTAGGAAAAGTTTGGCAACCCCTGAAGGCTGAATAGATCCGTCGTGTGCAATCCGTTGTTGGATATCGGTTTGTGAAGCCCCGAAGATGGTAATGTGTATTTCATCACCCTGTCCCAGCACATACGTATCAGGTGCCTGTGCCCCATCGGTGGTACGATACACTTCCAACGATTTGTCGGTGAAAATGTCATGCCCGTAGATGGAAGATTCTCTTTTTGCCTTTATAGAGTCAGCCTTTGCGTCCATCTTAGACTTAGAGAGGAGTGTCTTTGAGTCGGTCTTCATAGTCCTGCGTGACGCTTCTGCAGCCGCTTCCTGTTTCGAGGTTCTTGGCGAATCAAGTTCTTCGGTCTGGGTGGTATCTTTCTCATTGGTATCTTTCCCGTTGGTTGCTTTCTTTTTTTTAGCGGCTTTCTTTTCAGACTCCATTTGATCCAGAATAGTTGTTACCCGCGTCTGATATTGTGGTAACTGCGCTTTAGGTATGTTTTCCAGGTCAATTCCTTCCTGCAACAGTCGTACACGGACTTCTGCTTCAGTCAGTCCCCGTTTTTGCAGCTCTGCGCTTATCAGTTGCATGGTTGATGACGAAACATTGGTAGCTGTTTGAGACTGTAAAGCGGTAAAACCGGCCAACAGAACTGCTACTATCATTAACAGTCTATAATATGACTTCTTTTTCATAACGGATGATTTCATAAAAAACGACTATTTTGATGATTTTATGTATGGATATTACACAACAATGTTCGTCACTCCCAATTGGAAGCAACCCCAAGCCCCTAAAGGGGATGTAAGACGTTGTGTCTGAATTATATTTTAACTAATGACCCCAAACCCCTTAAGGGTATGTAAAATCACTTATTTTCATTCTTTTAGTTCCCCCTTAGGGGTTAGGGGTCATCTTCAACCCACTCTTCCTCTTCCTCTCTCTCTTCAACTCCCCTTTAGGGGGTTTGGGGGTAGTATTTTCTCCACAAACGACATTGGCACTGTTGTGATAGCGCATCCAAATCGTTCGAGTCTTATCATTATCTTATGTTTTCCAAGGATCTCTACCAGCTCCCCTGTCATTCCTTCCAGAGGTCCTTTCGTGATCGTAATCATTTCACCATGTTCAAAGGATTCCTGGCTATATTCCACAGGCTCTTCGGCATGTTCAACCATAAACCGCAATCCATCCATTTGTATATCCGGTATGGGTACCGGTTGTCCCCCTTCCCGCACAAATGCCAGGGCTCCATACACCTTTATAACTTTCACAAAATCAGTGGTACTGATATGTACAAAAATATAGCCATTTACTACCGGAACCTGCACTTCTTTGATCCGGTCACTCCAACGACGTTTCACAGTCTGTATGGGCAGGTAATTTTCTATCCCTTCCTGAACAAATCGTTCAGCCACTTTTTTCTCTGCCCGTGGAGCCGTATAAACAGCATACCATCGTAGTTCATTTGCCATGTAGATATCTGCGATTTACTATTTAATCATTTACTATTTATGCGAATCAGGAGTTACAGGCATGCACATTCTGTTTATAATGAGTTATTTCCCGTAGGGAATACATATCAATAGAAGATGAAAACAGATACAACCAATTCCCAGTAGGGGATAAACATAGAAAAGGCGAATGTCCTATGTACAATAAACATGCCTATCTGTATATTCTATGGATATGTAAGTCCTACTACGGACTATTTTTCAACTGCTGATTCGTATTAATTCCCATTTACAGGATCATGTAGCTCCTCAACTCTTCAAAGTCTACTATTTTATGTTCTGCGTTCCGTGTTCAATGTTCCGTGTGCTCAATGGGCTACTTTCTACCCACTACCGACTACTTTCTACTTTCTACTTTCTACTTTCTACCAACTACCGACTATTTTCTACCAACTACTTTCTACCAACTACCAACTACCAACTACTTTCTACCGACTACTTTCTACCTACTTGCTAACATTCTTACAGCCGTCCGTCCACCCACCGTCTATCTACCACGGCCTTGGCATCAAATATAACCGCACCACTTTTCGAATACTTTTCGAAATCAATAGTTTTAAATTCATCATGCGCTACAGCAAGTACTATTGCTTCGTATTTCTTGGTAACATCCAGCTTGTCTATTATCTCAACGCCAAATTCATGTTTTATTTCTTCAACCGAAGCCCATGGATCGTAAATATCAACCGAAGCTCCAAATTCACACAATTCACGATAAATATCAATCACTTTTGTATTGCGGATATCCGGGCAGTTTTCCTTAAAAGTAACTCCCAGGATTAACACGTTTGAATCCTTTATTTTGCAATCCTTTTGAATCATCAACTTGAGCACTTTGTTGGCAATAAAAGGAGCTATGCTGTTATTAACATGCCTTCCCGAAAGGATTACCTGTGGTACATAACCCAGCGATTCAGCTTTACTGGCCAGATAATACGGATCAACACTTATGCAGTGCCCTCCCACCAATCCGGGACGATATTTCAGAAAATTCCACTTTGTACCTGCTGCATCAATCACATCGTTGGTATCAATACCCATCTTATCGAATATGAGTGCCAGTTCGTTTACAAAGGATATATTCACATCCCGTTGGGCATTTTCAATAATTTTAGATGCTTCTGCTACTTTAATGCTGGGTGCTTTATGGGTGCCGGCAGTTATGATGGATGCATATAATCCATCCACTATCCCGGCAATTTCAGGAGTTGAGCCGGAAGTCACCTTTTTAATTTTGGTGAGGGTATTTACTTTATCTCCCGGGTTAATGCGTTCGGGGCTATATCCCGCAAAGAAATCAGTATTAAATTTCAATCCCGATACTTTTTCTATTACAGGCACACAATCTTCTTCCGTACAACCAGGATAGGTAGTCGATTCGTAAATGGCAATATCACCCTTGCTTATTACCCGTCCCAGCATTTCAGATGCTTTGATCAAGGGCCTTAAGTCAGGCATATTAAACTTATTAATAGGAGTGGGTACCGTAACAATGTATGTGTTACAGTCTTTCAGGTCGGATTCATTGGAGGAGAATGAGAGTCCCAGGGCGGGATTCAGTTTTTGTAGGTTGGTTGCTTCGAGCATGCCGTCCAAATCAGCTTCCAACGTATGGTCAATGCCCCGTTGTAACTCTGCAACTCTGGTTTTATTAACATCAAAACCAAGTACCTTGTGTTTTTTTCCAAACTCAATAGCTAATGGCAATCCTACATACCCCAAGCCAACAACCGCAATTCTAAAATCTGTCATCAAATAATAATTACTACAAATTGTACTTAATTGAGAATCTTTTTTAATTTAGACCAACCTGCATAATCCTTTTGTGAGATTTTTATGTAAGAAAAAACAAATAAATATACAGATAATATTTTCATCTCAGGAACAGGTGTTATAGATTATGGTTTGCAAAGATACAATAAACCTTTCAAACAATCTAGAGATATTAACTTAATTTGAAGTAAAATCCCTATTTGGCATTGCTACCAACACTTTTTAGTAAATATTTTTAATTGGGGCTTGAGATGCATAAGCAATAAATAAATCATTTACAGTAGATTAAAGCTTAATTAATCATTCATTATTAACCTGTATTGAATGATTATTGCGTTTTAAATTAATTAATATTGTTGTAAATTAAATGATTATTTAAAAAATAAACTATGAATTAACATTTCAAATCAGTATTTCAAAGAGTTTTATTTGAAATCTTTCAGGCAACTTAATTTATTAAAAAACAGTCAATTTAATAAAAAAGAACATATAATTATTACGTTTTAGCGAACCCGAAGAAAATGCATGAAACATTCAATCTAAATTTCATTTACAATGTCTATTACTTCTATGTGCTGTATCTATATCGAGTCGCAATCTATTTTAGGATAACCCATAGATAACCCAACAATAACCCAAGGATAACCCAAGTATAACCCATATTTATAAAAGTATGAATTATCTCTGGGTTATCTCTGAATTACTACTTGTTATTGTATATTTTTACATAGAATCAGTGGCGACGAGGAATTAAGTCGGTGGTTAGTCGGTAGACAGTATGTCACCTCTATGTCCTCAACAAACACTTTATACAGCGAATAAACCCATACTGAATGGATACTCGAAGCGCAAGTTAGCTGTGACCCGCCATGCCTATCAAAGAATCCGATGTGCCGGAATCGGGAGCTGTATTCTTAAAAAAAAGCTGCCTGAAAATCAGGCAGCCTGTCTATTAGTCCCTGCCAGGAAGGAAGGTACGGACTATTCACTCAACAAAATTCTTTCAGATAATAATAAATGAAGTAAATCAAACAAATAATAGGGTTGTGTCTGGGAGAGAGAATCCGGGGCGGCTAAAATTGAACAAAAAAGAAGGTTATACATGAACGGAATTAAATGTAACAAAAAAGCAGGATTGAACTCGTGTTATGGTAGCTATCAATTGCCGGCTGCTTTAGCTACGGTGAACCGCCCGAAAGGAGTGTGGCTTTTCCCAAATAGATACTATAATTCGGGGAATACTGGTTTATAGTTCAATTTACCCGTTCCATTTATTATAAAAACAAATTATACACTTCCAAAATTCGCTTTGCAATACTCTCAGAGTCAAGTCTTAATTCCAGGATTTGTTTTCTGCCCTCGGTACGTTTTCCAAAATCAAATGCCATACGTAGTTTTTCGGCAACATCTGCAGGTTCATAGGTAGAAATAAAACATCCATCTGTATTCTTTGTCACCTCAGGCACATCACCTGCGGGAACTGAAACTATCGGACAATTGCAAGCCATAGCCTCTTTGACAAACTGGGGAGATCCTTCGGTATAGCTGGTCATTAAAGCAACATCGACGGCATTCAGCAATAAGGCAACCTGTTCCCGGGAATAACCTTTCAACTCCAACAATTCCATATCAGGGAAAGAGACAATTGCATCCAGTGCCAAAGAAGCATTTTTCACCGTATCCTGAAAAGATCCAGCAAATAGAATATATTTTTTTGTAGCATTCAGGCTTAATTTGTTTCGGGCAACCTCCTTTCCAATGGGAGTAAACCTTTCCGTATCTACACCGCAAGGAATAACAGAATGTTTATGAAACTGTCCAGATTTTTGCCTGATCTTTTCGGAGACAAAGATATTATGAGCAGACAGCATCATGCATAATCCGGAGAATGGAAAGATGAAAAAATTATTGATATCACTCCCGTGATATGTCGTGATTATAGGCACTTTTCTTTGCAGGTTTGCCAATAAACCGGATAAACCGTAATGAGCATGAATGATATCCGGATTAAATTCGTTGATTTTGGCAAGTAAGCGTTTGTAATTTCCCAAATAGCCTGCTATCCCCTTGCCCTGAATGGTAAAATACTCCACCATCACATTCAAGCCCACCAACGCTTCACCCTGCTCAAGGATAAATGGTGCAATGCTGCCGGAATTTGTACTGCAAACGATTAATACCTTCATCTCAATATTTTTGAATTACACGAATTAAATACGAATTACACGAATTATGAAAGTAAGTTTATATTGCATACATACATCATTTCCTATATTATTTAGATCTTTATCAAATCTTTAGAATAAGAAGGTATAAAATTCTATCTTACCTATTTAATATTTCTAATTTACCAGTTTCCTAACCTATTTCGCTCAAATTTCCAATAGCTCAACATCCATTCGTATAATTTGCGTTAATTCGTGTGATTTGTGTGATTTGTGTGATTTGTACCAAACTACGCCAATCCTCTTCCTGCCAGTTTAATCCAGCTCCAAGCTACAATCGCCACAAAAATCAGTATCATCCACCATCTAAAATACTTCTTATCTTTATTCGTCATCAGGCTAATGCCAAAGGCTGCCAGAATGAGTTCAAATGGCAATGCCGGAAGATGAAACCGCTCTGCCTGACCAAAGGCGCTCAAGGATATAACAATCAAATAACCAATGGTAAAGGATTCAATCAAAATATAATCCCGCCATTTTTTATTTTTGATTACCCAAAACAGAGCAAACATCGTAAAAAACGCCATGATATTTTTAATGTAATTTCCACCATTCAATATTTTCTGATTTTGTTGCAAGGGGGTTTCAACAATAGTAGGAAAAGGAATCACAAAAATTATAGGTGCAAAAACCAAACCTGTAGCATATTTGGCAAACTTGTTCCCGTTTATCTCGTTAGCCCGCATTTTCATAGAGATTTCCTGATTTCTGTCTTTGGAAGCCCATACGGATTCTACTTCCGTACTAATGGTTCCTCCGATAAAATAACCAACTACAGTTAAAATCCAAACGATTAGTATGACACGCTTCCCAAAGCCCAATATTTTCTTAGAAGTAAACAGTAAGGTGGTAAAAAGGGCCATAACAGCAGCAGCTCCCAATACCGTTCGTAGAAAGAAAAGCAGACCTGCCAATACCACCGGTGGAGCTATTTCTATAAAATTAAATTTTTTATTCCGGAACATAGCATCTGCCCGTTCCATGAATGCAACTGTCAAAAGTAGCATTTCAGTCTCCTTTACATGTAAACCGGTATAGAGGATTAAATTAGGCATTAACATGCAAAAAATAGCGGCCATTCTACCTACTTCATCACCAAAATTACGCCTGGCAAATTTGTAAATCAGATAACAAGTAAATGCTCCATAGAAAGCCTTTAATAACCTGGCAATCAGAATAGACCCACCAGTAAGCCAATATTGAACACCCAAATAAAACGGATAACCGACATCCGACATCCTGCCCTTATTGAAATCGAGAAAAGCTTGTATATTCCCTTTATGAAACATATCTACTAACCAGATCGCTTCATCATGATACCCGGAAGCATCCCCGGCATCAAATTCAAATGGTTGGCCAGTCATGTAAATATAAAAGAAATAACTGAAGACAACCCAAATAAGCCTTATTATCAAGGCTGTTTGAAAAAGTTTCTTTACGAATCTTTTTTCAGTATATTTCGCCCATGACCTGGTTAGTTGATTGGAGAAATAAAAGAAACTTAAAACCTCCACAATTCCAAATATCCACCAAATGGGAGGCAGGAAATGGGAGAGAAAGATGATATTACAAAATACCAGCACTCCCAGATACAGGGAAATAGCTTTAGAAGTGAAGTATTTGGGAAAGTAGTTGAGCATTATAAAAAAATTGCATTATAAAAAAATGAATTACAAAGCTTATATGGCTTCTGCCAGCATCCGGAATAAAATATGAGTTTTAACTGGAATAGAATACAAAGATAAATTAAAAATATCAACTGGTTATTTATTTTTCTTTATGCCGAAAGCCCCTAACAACTTCCATTTGCTTCTTACCAGAAAATCGGTTATAGCAGGTCCCAGTATTTCCCTGAAGAGATAACGTTGAAGCAATTCTCCTTTTGAGTGCCACGAAGCAGCAAAATGGTGAATACAATACGTATTGTCAGTCAGGGTGATTATTCCGGTTCTACTTTTTGGGCAAAAATAATCTTTTGGAAAAATATGCATGCAATTTTTATAAACCTGATAACTGTTATGAAGTTTAAATCCGTTGTCAGACATCAGTTTACTAATAATCAAAACATTCGATGTCATATCCAGGGATCCGTCCGGAAGAATGAAATGTCTTTCCGAATTATAATACTGCAACATTTCCTTCACCCATGTACCATCTTTTTCACTGGCCATAATTCCAGTTGGCATCTCGTTATCACTCTCGAAACCAGAAAAAGCAGGCAAAAACAACAAATCATCCAGCGGCTTAATCACTTCCACATCTGTATCCATGTAAATGCCACCATCCTGGTGAATAGCAAATAAACGTACGTAGTCCGTTACAAAAGCAAATTTGCGCATCTTATATGCCTCCCTGACATAAGGGACGGAATTTATATCAAACGAATCTTCATCCCAGAGTCTCAAAGTATACTCAGGAAGAAATTTCTGCCAGGATGCAATGCATTTTAATGCCAGAGGGGGCATACTTCCTCTTCCAAACCAGCAATAATGAATAGTTTTTGGAATCATTTTTTAGGATGTAAGAAGAATGAAACGATTCTTTCTGAAGCCAATCCATCCCCATATGGATTATCAGCATTTGACATCGAAAGGTAAGCGGACTTATCCTCCAGAAGAGTTGAAACTGCGGACTGTATTTTATCCGGATCGGTTCCAACAAGTAAAACGGTTCCAGAGTCTACTGCTTCGGGGCGTTCAGTGGTGTCACGCATAAGTAAAACAGGTTTCCCTAATCCTGGAGCTTCTTCCTGAATTCCACCACTATCCGTAAGCAAAAAATAGGATTTATTCATTAAATAGACAAAAGGAAGATATTCAAGCGGATTGATAAGGTAAACATTGGCAGCAACTTCCGGAATATTTGCAGTAATTTCAGTGGATAAGGAACCTGCAATCGCGTGGATTCCAAATACCTGATGAACAGCAACACGGACCTGAGGATTAAGATGAACAGGATATACAAAATCCACCTCGGGATATTTCTCCGCCAATAACTTAATAGAACTACAGATATTGATAAATCCCTCCCCGAAGTTTTCCCGGCGATGACCGGTGATTAAGACAAGTCTCCTGTCCCCTTCCAGTCTGTCCACATCATATCCCCCCTTTTTAAGTACTATTTTAATGGAATCAGCCATTTCCCTACTCTGTTCAATTCTGCGAATGACCCACTTTAATGCATCTATCACCGTATTGCCGGTAATGATAATCGATGATGCAGGGATATTTTCATCAAGCAGATTCTGTCTCGAGAAATTGGTAGGGCAAAAATTATAGGTGGCAATTCGCCCGGTAATCTGGCGATTTATTTCTTCTGGCCAGGGGCTATACATATTACGGGTTCGTAATCCGGCTTCAATATGGGCAACCGGTATTTGCAGGTAGTAGGCTGCTAAGGCGGTTGTCATGGAAGTGGTAGTATCCCCGTGTACAAATACGATCGTGGGTTGTACCAGTTTGAGTATTTCCCGCATACCAATTAATACCCGGGATGTAATATCAAACAGATCCTGCCTGGGAAGCATAATATCCAGATCAAAATCAGGGACTATCTCAAAAAGCGACAATACCTGATCCAGCATCTGTCTGTGCTGACCGGTAACACAGATAACCGTTTCAAAATATTCAGGATATTTCTTAAATTCATTTATCAGCGGTGCCATTTTAATAGCTTCGGGACGTGTTCCAAATACAAGGAGTATTTTTTTCATTTTTTATTAATATCCGTGAAATATTTCTTTTTTACCATCGATCCATATTTTAGAAACTTCAGCCACAATTTCACAACCTTTTTTGGTAAAACCATATAACATAACCTGTCTTTTAAACCATGGTTTTTCCAATTAATTCCGTTCAGAATAAGGTCTATTTCCTTCTTATTTTTATTCTCTAAATAATATGGCAACAAACTATAAACTGCCAGTTTTTCATACAAATTACGAAAACTCGGGTCAAAAGTAAGATCCCCGTAGTTTGTAAAAAGCATATGTTGCTCAGGTTCATATAGTTTCAACCCAATTGCCCTGTTCTTCAAGTCAACATCCTGATTATAAAATGCAAGTGGTATATTTAAAAATGCTGCCGGATATTTCGTGCATACCCTAATCCATAAATCAAAGTCCTCTCCTAATTTCAACAATGGTTTAAATCCGTGCTCTGACACAAAAATTTCCTTTTTAATTATCGTAGAAATGGATGTCAAGGGCATATATAAAGTTTTAGCATAAACCTGTAAATAATTAATAGGTCCATGCTTAAATCCTGCATCCACGCCAATGTCTGCCTGAATAAATTTCCCATTTTTCACTATAAAATAACTACTTCCATAGATTCCTGCCTGAGGGAATTCTTCGATTAATCCCTTCATTTGTTCGAGAAAAGTAGGTTCCCACCAATCATCTGCATCCAAAAAAGCAATATAGTCATATCTAGCGATTTTAACACCATTGTTTCTTGCTACAGAAACGCCCTGGTTTCTTTGTTCAATTATTGTTATCTTGTGATTAAATGAGCCAAATTTCTGTAATCTTAATTCTTTATCACCACCATTTGGTGGCAGGGGATCATCCGTTGAACCATCGTTCACCAGGATCAATTCAAACTCCTGGCAAGTCTGATTTAAGACTGACCATATAGCCTTTTCAACGTAAATGGCTTTATTATAAAGTGGAATGATAACTGAAAACATTAGTTAGCCCGAATTATTTTTTTTGTAATAATAAAGAACCAAAACAACAGCAGGTTTTGCGAACAGGTATTTTTCAATGAGCTCTTTTTCAAGTTAACCCCATATTCTTTAGCTTTATGAAAATCTTTCCGTCTATAAGCCAAATTCAACAAGGAGCTTTTTGCATAAACATCATAATCTTTCTCAACAAAAGGGTATTTTTCCGGAAAAAGATTACAAATATACCGATAACATTCTTTTTCTTTATGAAAACGCAATTCAAGTTTTTCAAAACTGACAGGCCGGGTGATAGATTCTGAATCAATTCCAAAAGTAGCAGTAGAAACTGGCATGCAATAAAATTCCGTATAATTGGATAATATCATCCAGGTATTCCAATCTTGCAAGGTGAATTGATAGTTAATATAATCATTCAGATGAACATATTTCTCCAATATTTCTTTTCGGTACATGACTGTCGCGTTACAACACCGGAAATTTCCATTCATGATGGAATCCTGGAGTGACTCCTTCGGCATTGCACTGTTCCTAGCCGTTTCATTGGTTATGATACCGGTCTTTCTATCGTGTTTTCGATAATCTGTATGAATTACACCATATTGTGTATTGGCTTCCATAAAATCGACCTGAAGTTGTAATTTTTCCGGGTTATGCCAATAATCATCATTATCGCAATTGGCAATATATTTCCCTTTGCAATATTTCACACTGGTTGCCCAGTTTGCACCTAATCCAATATTCTGATCATGAAAAAGCAATACAATCTGTCGATGATATTTCTTCTGATAATCCAGTAATACTTTCCGGGTATTATCAGTACTTAAATCATCACCTATGATTATCTCAAAATCAAAACTGCATTGTTGTGACAGAATTGATTCTATCGTTTGAATTACAGTATCACTTCGATTAAATGAAGGAATAATTATTGATACTTTTGGGTTCTCAACCAATTCAGCTGATTTTATAATCATTTATTATCAATAAAGTTTGGATTATTAATTTGAATTGAATATGATTTTTTTTAATTGTTTGATACAACTACTAAATAGTAGTTGTATCAAACAATTTGTTCTTTCGGATATAAAAACAAGCTTGATCACCATCTTTTAATCTATTCAAATTTTTAGCATGTGCTTGAAAATCTTTTATTTCCTTCGTTGAAAAATTATCTGAATTTTCACAAAGTGCAATGTTTCTTTGGTAACCATCTGAGTAATAAAACTGTTGGTCAGTGGAATCATAGAGCACTTTGTCAATATAAAAACCATATTCTTGAACTAAATAATTAATACTTTTTGCAGTATGCAAAAATAAATGTCTGGGTGCGTCAAGTGCAAACCAACTTGTTCCATATGTACGCCACGCATAAGAGTCAACTAATGGGATTCGAATTAATAATAAACCATCGTCCTCGAGAAGTTTGGATAACTGATTAAATACTTCATGCTGATTACTCATATGTTCAAACGAATGGTGGAACATAATTAATTTGAAAGTTGTTTCCATTTCCATTAAATCATTCTTTAACAATGAAAAATCAGTTCCTAGAAAAGTTTTAGATAAATATGCATCAATTCCCGTTAATTTTGTAAACCCGCATTTACTAAAGTATGATATCAATGACCCTGAGCCACAACCAACATCAAGTACGGATGAATTTTGATATTTTCCAAATTCCTTATTTATCCATGAGAATGTCGTCCTATAGCGAAAATTTGAAATCCAGTAAAGAATAGAACTTGAAATGCCCATTCTAAATTTCATTGAACTAGGTAATAAATAGTCTTTTATTCTATTTCTGAATGTTTTCTTTCTTTTCTCATAATAAGAATAGTATTTTGATGGATAATACTTGTTCATATCTTCAGGAATTTCAGCTAGCTGGAGACAACCACATTCCGAACATTGAAAATAGCTGAATTCATCCCTGAAACCAAACATCATCTCTTTAACAACAAAGCTTTTATTATCAAAACTATTATTACAAATAGCACAAATCTTCATTCTATTAGAATTAATTATTAAAACAGTTTTTAATTAGTCGAGAGAAAAAGTTTTGATAGATGTAAAATAAAAATTTAATTTCAAGATGATTGAATTAAGATTCAATCTATACTTTTATAGTTTTCAATACTTTATCAATTAATCTAATGAATAAATTTCCAGAATATATGTATGTTAGGTGATAATAAAAATGAATTACTTTAATCCATTCAGGGCGTGGATCTTTTATATTATATTTTTCTAAAAATGGTTTATCCCATACATCCAATTTTTGGTAACGCTTTATTCCATTATCTTTAATAAAATTCAAAACGTACTGATCTAAAAAAGGTTGTTCTTTAGTATCTACTTCTGAAAACAGATCAAAACCTTGAATTTCTTGTTTGTAAATCCATTCTTCGGGGAGTACCTGCATTTCTCTTTCTCCTTCCCATCTTTGGTACATTCTGCTTAAAGAGGTGATATTTCGATTATTTTTATCAAAATCTACAAATTGATAGAAACGTTGTTTGGCTATATTCCATTTTTCATTGAAATCTCCAAAATGTAAAATGGTAAAATCACGAACATAAAAAATATGATCTGTTTCGTCTTTGGGATACGGTATACAATGTGTGTGCATGTCAAGACCCTCATTATCGTAAGGAGTAATTCCATCATCATGAAACATCCTGGCCATAAAGACAGGATTATTTTTGCTATCGTTTGACGTGAAAAAATTCTTCATGTCTGGACATAAATTAGCCCAATAAAAGAAAAACACATCACCGGGAACTGAATGGAGAATTGTTTGCCAATCTTTGGTTTTAAAATAGTTTGCTGAGAGTACTTCATCAATTGCTAAACAGAATAGTATTTTGTCTCCGTCTATTTGACGTGCCCGATCAATAAGCATGATTGATCTCTCTGTCTCACTGTAATTCAAATTATCATTATCCAGTAAAATCACATTTGGATACTGCAACGCCATTTCCCTGGTTCCATCTGTGGAATGTTGATCGGCAATGATAATATAATCTGCCCATAAGCTGTTTGCTTTTAAAAAAGCACTTGTTACCCAGCCATAATTTCGGGTAGCAGTCATACAAATTAATAAAGGTTTGCTCATATAAAATTACTTCGATTTTATCGAATTATTGAAATGATAGTTTACTTATAAGTCTTCTATTTCTTATATGCACCAATTTATCAGTACTTTCACTTAATAACTGATCGATTCTAACAAAGACAATGATTACTACAACTAAATCTTAAATAATAATTTGCATTTGCTTATCAAAAATTGAAATTAAATAAAAGACACATCAGAAAGAAAGTAAAGCCAGATAAATAAACTACTCCATATTAATTTAATTTTTTTTAACCAATAAATTAAATAAAACAAGAACAAGTTTGTTGAAGAGTTAATTTTAAAATTCTCAGTTCTATTCTTAATCAATTTAAGACCATATAGTTTTGCAGTTTTAAAATCTCCCTTTTTATAAGCAAGATTCAACAATATCCTGTTTATATGGTTATCATAATCTTTTTCAACATAGGTTAGATCGTTGGGAAACATGTCACACAAAAATTTGTACATTATTTTCTCCTTCGCAAATTTCATTAATACTTTTTTGTACGATCGCAGGTTGCTTAATGATTCTTGTCCTACCCGATAAGTCATAGTAGAGACAGGTAAATAATGAGTTTCCGTATATTTTGACAAGATTATCCAGGTTGGCCAATCTTCTATTGGGAAATTCAATTCAATATATTTATCTACTGGAACATACTTATCGAAAAGCTCTTTTCGAAAACACACCGAAGGGCCAAAAACTATTAGTTCCCCGTTAAACACTTCTTTTTGTCTGTAACCCACCAGAACTTTTTTCTTTATCTTTGTCAGGTAGTTATGGATTATTTTATTCGTTCGGACATTCAACTCATCATAATCGGTGTGTAAAAGGCCGCATTCCAAATGCGCTTCCAAATAATCCACCTGAATTTGCAATTTCTGAACATTATGCCAATAATCATCATTATCACAGTTGGTGATGTATTTTCCCCGACAGTTTTGAACACTGATTGCCCAGTTTGAACCTAACCCGATATTTTCTTCCTGAAAAAGAAGTTTTATATTACGGGGGTATTTCTCTTGATATCTCAATAGAATTTCTCTTGAATTATCTGTACTGAAGTCGTCTCCAATAACAATTTCAAAATCGAAGTTGCAACTTTGATTTAGTATCGAGTCAATTGCTTCTTCTAAAGTTCCCGCTCGGTTATAGGAAGGAATAACAACTGACACGACAGGATCCAATAGAAATTCTTCGGACTGAATAATCTTCATTCTCAATTTATTTTACAAAGGCGTTTATTACTTCAACAATATGGATAGCTTCCTGCATGTCCATTACCGGACTTATAGGCAAACTTAATACCTGACTATGAATTTGCTCGGTTATCGGAAAGTGTAAGTTATTCCAGGCTTTGTAGGCTCTTTGCTGGTGAGGTGGAATCGGATAATGGATCAAAGTTTGTATACCGTTTTCCGTTAAATACCGTTGCAAATTATCCCGATAAGAAGAGCGTATAACAAAAATATGCCAAACATGGCCGAGGTTATCTCTAATGAGGAATTTATTCTCTATTACCGGAAGAATAATATTTACATTTACTATGTTTTCAGAGTAGTATTGTGCAATTTCACGACGCAGCTGATTTTCGGTATCCACAAAGCGAAGTTTAACATTCAGCATGGCTGCCTGTAACTCATCCATCCGGCTGTTTAATCCCTGGTACTCGTGAATATATTTTTCTTTACTGCCGTAGTTTCCAAGCGATCGAACCGTTTGAGCCAGTATATCGTCATTTGTTGTAACTGCTCCGGCATCTCCCAAAGCACCCAGGTTCTTTCCCGGGTAAAAACTAAATCCGGCAGCATCCCCTAAAGCACCTGTTTTTCTATCACAATATGTTGCACCAATAGCCTGCGCATTGTCTTCAATAATTTTCAGATTGTACCTATTTGCCAATACTTCTAATTCTTCGCTCCAACAAACGCGTCCATATAAATGAACTACCAGAATGGCTTTTGTACGATCTGTAATATATTTTTCAACCCATGAAATATGTAGATTGTAAGTATCCATATCCGGCTCAACTAAAACCGGTTTTAACTTATTGTCACTAATAGCCAGAATAGTAGCTATGTATGTATTTGCAGGAACAATCACTTCATCACCCTCCTGCATTACTCCCATTTCTATATACGCCTTGAGGATAAGACGCAAGGCATCCAATCCATTTGCAACACCAATAGCATGCTTTACTCCTATATACTGTGACAAATGTTTTTCAAAGAGTTCAGTCTCCTTCCCAAACAAATACCATCCGGAATCAATAACCCGTATGGCTGCAGATTTTAATTCATCGCCATATTGAGCATTTATTTTTTGAAGGTCTAGAAATTTTATCATTTTTTGTTTTATATCTTTTCGGGTATTACTATTCAAAATAATATCCATTGGTCTTTGTTTTCAGGAATGTAACCAAGTGGCTCGCTATTCCGTTCTTATTTAAAGTAGAAAGAGCTGCACTTTTTCCAAACTCTCTTAAACTCGTGCAGGTATAATTTTAAATGTATTCTCTCAACAAACTATTACTACGATTTTAAATAAACTAATTGATCCAGAACTTCCATTTTAAATTAAGAATTTTATAATATCGTTCTTATTTTTTTCAAAATCTTTCTTGTCAAGATAATAATAATTATTTTCATATTCATCTTCTCTAATGAAAACAGGAGAAAACAGGTTATGATATTTCATAACTTTCTTATTATTTCTTCTTACATCAAAATAGCATCTTTCCAGATTTAATATTAAAAATCCAAATTCTTTGGAAAGTATATCTGCAATAATTGGTATACTCTCCAAAACTTTGTGTTCAAAAATCCAACTCCCAATTGTAAACGTTTTTTCATTATAATCAATACTATAAATTCTATAAAACCCTACTGCTTCTTCAGACCCAATTAAACTAAAAGCAAAGTAATATTCCAATCCGTTTCTTTCCCTTATTTTGTAATCATTAATATATTGGATTTGTTTGTCCACTTCCGGATTCGTTGTCGAAATATGCCTGGATAGAGCTAAATTCGTTCGAAGTTCGATAATCTTCTTTGCATCCATGTTTGTAACGAATCTTACTTTGACCCCATACATCCTGGCTTTACTATCTAGCTCCTGAATTTTCAAATTAGTCATAATATTTAAAAAAAGTTATTTCCAATTACTCTGGCTTTTTAACAAGAATTTTGCTTCTGCATTATTACAAAAGCGTGGCAAGATTCAGTCCAAGATTTTACAAACTATATTTCTTCAATTTTCCGTACAAATATGGCAGGATTTCCAAACCACAATTCGTTGGCAGGAATATCTTTGGTAACAACACTTCCTGCACCTATCATTGCATTTTCACCTATGGTTACCCCACCTAAAATTATGGATCCTACACCAATCGAAGCATTCTTCTTAATCAAAGTTTTCTGTAATTCAAATGGACGTTTGGCACGGGGATATTTATCGTTAGTAAACGAGACATTCGGTCCAATTTGAACATTATCCTCAATAGTTATCCCATCCCACAAATAAACGCCACATTTTATGGTGACATTATCTCCTATTTTTACATCATTTTCAATAAAACAATGGCTGCATATATTGCAATTATTTCCTATCTCGGCCTTTGGCAGTATAACCACAAATTGCCAGACACGGGTATCCTCGCCGATATTAGCGGATTGTACATCAGATAATGGATGAATCATTTTTTAGTGTCGATTTAATAAGTTACAATGATATTCGAGTAAAGTTAGGTTCTGATCCCTTTAAATTCCATAAATTCGGCATAGTCCCGAATATAATCTGATTCTATATACCTCTGAGATGCTAATACCAGGCAACTGGAACCGGAAGAAAAATTGACCAATTCCTTCCATATTCCCGGTACAAAATATAACCCTTGGTAAGGCCGGTTCAATGTTACAGATTTTCGGTTCACCCCATCATCCAAAATAACATCAAAGCTGCCACTTGCTGCCATTATCAACTGTTTTAATTCTCTATGGGCATGACCTCCCCTCTCCTCTCCTCCAGGAACATCATATAAATAATATACCCGTTCAATATCAAAAGGGATTATTCTTCGGTTCTCGATAACTGTAATATTCCCTTTTATTTTGTGATTCTTATCCAACTTGATAATCTTACAATCTTCAATGGATGTTTTTAACGAACTTATTTCCTTTACACGAAAGAATTCTTTGATTATAGGAATTTCAATTTGTTTTTCGACAGGAAATTTAGCAAAAGTAATAAATTCATCGTAATTCCGAATATAATCTTTTTCATCAAAAGTAGTGGAAGCTAACACCAATGCCAGAGAATTGGTAGAAAAGTTTCCCATACTTCGCCAGGTACCTTTTGGAATATACAACCCAAAATAAGATCGATTAAGCGAAAATCTTTTTTTTCTGCCGTTTCCTGTATCCACCAATACATCAAAACTTCCCGAAAGTGCAATTATAAATTCATCTTGCTTTTGAAATGCATGTCCTCCGCGGGTTTCACCTCCCGGTACATCATAAATCCAATAACTACGTTTTATTTCAAATGGAATATGACGGCTACCTTCCACAAAGGTCAGATTTCCCCGCTCATCAATGATTTTTGGTAGTTGAATCAGCTTAGGCAATTTTTTCATAGAAGAATATCTTTATTCGTTTCAACATACAAAACAGATAGAAACCAAAACGTGTCTTCGAATAATTTAAAGCACGCCTTTCTTTGTTGTTGAAATGGATTAACTTGGATAATTGTAATTTGGCACTGACATAATCAAACCGGTAAACTGCCAATAAAAAATGCTTATAAACTAAATAATCATTTGCCCATTCCTCACTAAACCCCACTTCATCGGGATAAAGCTCGTTTAAATAACGTTTTATCGCCACCAGCCCCTGGTGGTAGTAAATATACTTTGGGCTCCGAAAGTTAGTAAATGTCATTGATTCCGTATATACACGGTACACACTGGTTAGATCCGGAATATGTCCAAATTTGGTATGCTTTGCCAGTATGGCCTGCATTGGAACATCTTCGCAACTGAATTTTCGCACTATAAACTGGTCGAAATCAACATACTGTAATAATTCCCGTTTAAATATCAGGGTTAATGGCATGGCATACACACCACCCTGACAGGTCAAATGGAACACATTTCCATCTGCTACAGGATGTAGCGGTGCTAAACCTTCCACCAACTTGTTCTTTTTTACCAACAAGCGGTATCCTCCCGTAGTTACCACCCCATAGTCAGGGTGCATACCGAAAAACTGTAGTTGTTTCTTTAATTTACTCTTGTCGATCCAGTAATCATCCCCGGCACATACTCCCAGAAACTGCCCACGACAAAGTCGGATCAGATCAATATAGTTCTTTACAATTCCCTGATTACTGTCCTGCAATAATAACCGGATAGAGTCCGGATATTTTCTTTGGTAATCTATACAGATCTGCCGGGTACTATCGGTTCCGGCATCTTCTCCAATAATCAGTTCCATAGTGAAATCCCCTTCCTGCATCAAAATACTTTCAATAGTCTGTGCTATCGTTTTTTCCTGATTATAAGTGATAATAAAAATGGAGACTAATGGATTCGAAATTAATTCAGGGGACTGTACAATCATTTTATTTTTCTTCCTTAGTATGATTATCTTGCTTATATAGAGACAAAAAATCTTTGCCCCCTATCCTGGCAGCTGTATAGGAATATACACTCCAATACGACCCCCAGATATTGTTTGTTACCCCTAATGCATATAAATCCAGTATCGCACATTGCATCCCGGGAATAGTTGTTCTGTTCCGGATGCAATTTTTTTGGAAGTAAATCCGGTCTCCAAATATTGCAATCAGCTTGTTTAGTTCTTCCAATGAATCTGTTGCAACATAAAAACTCACACTCGGATCATTTTCTATCTCACCTTTCATTTTATCAATGAATAAACTAGTCGGACTTTCCCTTATCGCAAAAATATTGTCTGTTCTTCTTAAATGTACTCCTATAATTCTTTCCGGGAATAATCTTACTATCGATTGTAAATCATTCTCAAGACTTGCAGACAATTTAAACAAACAATAAAAACTTGCATCCTCCAAACAGAATTGTCCAAAACCTTCGATCGTAATTTTTTCCTTTTGTTTATGATACCGAGTGCAAATTTCAGTATTTTTTACCGATTGGTCCCTACCGAATAAATCCTGTAAATAAACAGGTTCATCAAAAATAATATATTTTTTCCATATTTTCTTTGTCCGGTTAATAATTCGACGAAGCAGTGTTCGTTTTTTTGATGGACTATCGGCAACATTTCTCACTCTTAAGTTTTGAATAGGTTGCAATAAGTCTTCAAAAGAAGCATTTAATTCATCATTTAGTTTCCAAACGATAGTTATTCCGGCATCATTGACTTGCTTCGCAAAAGAAATTGCAGATTCAATTGTCATCAGCCTGTCACAAAGACCACCGCTTGGTATTACTGTTATCATGCTTTCAATTTTTAATGTCAGAATGAATCTGTTGTTTCCTAATCTTCTTTACGCTTTTTTCGTCCACATTAATACGTGGTAAAAAATAATTGGAACTCAGCCAGGATAGGTTCAAAGAACCGGCTATAGCTGAAAAAGAGAACGAGTAGCCGGAATTCTTGAGTTGTTTCACGTTTGCAACGGAACATTCCACTATACGACCATAAGGGAAAGCAAAGCATGTTACCGGTTTCTGCGTGAGTTCTTCCAGAAAAGATCTGGAGTCTGTTAACTCTCTATCCATTTCCTTTAAAGTCAAATTTCTGAAAATGCCATGATGACATCCATGCGATCCGATTGTACATAGAGGATCATTTGCCAGAGCCATAACCTGGTCTTTATTTAAATAACCGGGATTACCTATTAATGTTTCGGTAATGAAGACAATAAAAGGGATGTTATGTAATTTTAAAAACGGATAAGCTTTTATAAATACACTTTCATTTGCATCATCAAAAGTAACCATAAATGAGTTATCTTGTTTCTTCTTATTCCCCTGAATAATGCGAGTGAGTTCATCAAAAGTATTTGCATGAAAACCTTTTGATAACTGATATTTCAGAAAACACTCAAAGGAAGCTCTGGAAATGACAAATTTTGTTTTAACAAATAACATTTCATCCACGATATCATGAAACAAAAACACCCTGGATCCGTTCGCTTGCAAACAATCAAACAACTGAAGCGCAAAACTGTACAATCTATTTTGCTCCCTTATGATTCTAAGTTTAAAAGACACCATATTTTTCGCTCTCTAAATCCCTTTATTTTATATTTTTTCCTAATTTCACCATGCAGGAGTTGTAGAAAAAAACCAATTCCCCTTTTCGTTGCATATAACTGAAAAAAATCTTCCTATCCTTTCTGCCAAAGATGCTATATTCCGTAAATTTCTTCGATAAATGCAAAACAGATTTTGAAATATGAAGAAACACATTTTTATTCCATTTAAAATTATTCAATCGAAAAACTCCATACGAATGACTGATGCCTATATTATAAAACCTGCGTCCCAAGTCTTGCTTGGTACCTTGTTTATCCACAAATTGTAAGTGTTGCATTTGTGCAAAAGGAGTCCAACCGATTAATTTGTTTTCTTTATGCAGTTTTAGAACCAATCCTGTATCACCATCCCCTACCAGATAATTTCCTATCAAATCAGGGTTAAAGCCTTCTAATTCATCAAAAATTTCTTTCCGTATTGAAAATAATCCTCCATTTAGATACAAATCATGGCCAATAATCACCTCGTTTCCATACCGCAATTTGCCTAGCATAAATTCATAGGGCAATATCCATTCCGGAGGGGTTTTATCCCACAATATGTCTATCTTTCCGGCAACAGCTGCTATTACAGGATTTGACTGATAAACTTTTAAAATTTCCAGAATACAATTTTCATTGAATAAACCATCATCATCTGCAAAGATCAGGATATTGGATTGTGCTAACTTTGCTCCAGCATGCCTGGCATTCGTGGAGCCCTGGTTTAATTCTTTGAGATATTTAAAATTCGGGTAGCCCGATATAAACTTCTGGAGAATATCTTCAGTTGTATCGGTAGAATTATTATCCACTACTATTACTTCGTAATCCTTATCCGGAAGTCCCTGTCGAGTCCATGTCTCCAGGGAACGAATAATGATATCCGCTCTGTTGTAAGTTGGGATAATGACCGAAGCCTGTATATTTGTTGGGAATGTATTCACTAAAAGTTTAATTTATTTTTCTTTTTTAGAACATAATATAGAATCTCAAGAGGAAAAAAAACAATCTTTGCTGTCAGTGAATGTTTCTGCATCAAATAATCCACTGCTTTGAAATTTATCTGACTTATCTTATGTTCCAATAAATTCAGACGTTCAATATCAATTCTAACAGCATGTGGAATTTCATTTTCGAGAACTCGTTTAGTTTCTTCCAGTGTAACCGGATTATTAGGAATAGCAGAAATTCCATCCATATAAAAGTTTGCAATAGGAATATTAACAGCCTGATAGATGGCATGATGAAAATAAGCAACATGTAAGAAGAACTCCCAGTCTGAGACTATTTTGTTGTTCTCGTTATATAAACCATACTTTCCAAATAAACTCTTTCTGATAAAAGTATTTGGGTGAGTCAAGCCACCATAATAGCAATAGGACAGACTTAATTCTTTTATCGGATATTTTATTGTCTTTTCCCCTTTATCCAGTATGTACAAAATGCCGGAACATATTTCTGTTTTATCCTGAATCTCAGTACAGACTTTCTCCAACACAACCCTATCGACTAGTTCATCACCACTATTCAAGAACAACAGAAAGTCGCCGCCTGCCAAACAAATTCCCTTATTCATTGCATGATAAATACCATTGTCAGATTCGCTGATCCAGTTGAATCTTCCGGATAAAACGGGATTATCATTAAATTCTTTCAACACTTCAAGGCTTTCATCCGTACTTCCACCATCCACCACAATATATTCAAATTCAGCACAGGTTTGACTAAAGACACTCATCATTGTCTTCCGCAGGCCTTTGAAATTGTTGTAGTTTATGGTTATGACCGATAGCTTCATATTATTTTTCGGAATTATTTAATCCGGAATGTATCTGTCCATGAAGATGGCACCCGAGTAGTTTTATAATTTTTTTTGAAAACTCTTCCCATGTGTGCGGAGCAATTATGTCATGAGCCGACACACACATGTCAGTATACTTATCAGATTCTAAAACGGAAAGAATGCATTGCAACAACTTTTCTTTACTTAACTCGTTGCAATATTGTCCAAACTGTATTTCTTGCCCGAACTCTTCTACTATCTCACCATACCGGGCTGTTACAATTGGAGTGTAATAATACATAGCTTCCATTGTTGCACCATATGATCCGGATGTATTTACAAATAACTTTGCGTTCAATAGTAAATCGTAATATTCTTTCCGCTGTTCCTTATTCCTTTTATCCAGATACCCGTGACAATATACTCCTGTAGGGATATTCTCAAATGAATCGTTACTCATACCAATAAAATGCAACTCAATCTGTGGATACAATGCTTTCAATAACGAAAAAGATTCTATCAGTAGTTTTGCAGCTATAATATACGAATGATTCCATCTATTTCCAATGAAAAGGATTTTATTTGATTTTACTTTGACAGGCAAGGTATCCAATTTTACCAGAGGTTCCTGGTATACAATGTTTATTCCCATATTGCCTAAATAGTGAACTTTCTTATGGTATTTGGAAGTCATCAAAGTGGCATAATTCGCAAACAGATTCACCACCACTTCACTCCTGGCAATTACTTTATTTTCATACCGGATATAGGCCTGTTCAATTAAATTCGGCTTCCTTTTTAAGGAATTTTTAATGTAAATTTCATAGGTGTAATCGCACAACAACAAGGAAGGTCCGGACGAAAATTTATTGGTATAACTGAATGTCAGGAAGATATTATAGTCGGCAGCCGGGTAAAATTCAATTGCTCTTTTAATCTTTGAATTAACAAACATCCTGTATATAATCGATCTATCTATGTTGTAAATGTGATTTTCATAAAAGATACAGATAAACTTGTTTATAAATCTAGTCCAAATCTTCTTGTACAGTTTAAAAATATAAGTAGGATCTGGTAAAATATTTATCCGGTTAACTTGAATCCCTGAACTTTCCAGCGCATTTGTGAAACAGAACGGTACATTG
>Ga0302204_1000046_pt1 | contig 45962 bp, 38 predicted proteins | sample II_Fen_E1_2_FD_194578 | JGI IMG/M metagenome (GOLD analysis project Ga0302204, IMG submission 194578) | Peat permafrost microbial communities from Stordalen Mire near Abisko, Sweden - II_Fen_E1_1 | ecosystem: Environmental > Terrestrial > Soil > Wetlands > Permafrost | place: Sweden: Abisko...
CCTCCGGTTTTTGTCTTACTTCCCTTTTATTTTCATTGGAAAATCTGTGGGTGTAGATTGGGGGTTGGTTGGGGGCTGACTGGGCTGGGGCCCAACCAACCCCCAACCAACCCCCAACCAAGGCCCAACCAGACCCCTCTGGATATATAACAATAGAAAAACCGGAAGCGGAGTAAAACAGGGGAGAGAAACTGGTAAAACGGGTTCAATTTTAGAAAAAATATTACCCGTTTTCAGGCAGATCAAATTTCGACTTTACAAATCGTTATAGAGAAATATGATTATCTTTGCATAACAAAAAATAAAAAGGAAAAAGCATGAAAAAAGTAATCAATACTCCAAAGGCTCCGGCAGCAATCGGACCTTACAGCCAGGCAATTGAAGCAAACGGGACATTGTACATATCCGGACAGATTCCGATAAATCCGGCTGTTGGAAAAATTGAAGGATTGGATATAACATCTCAGACAGAACAGGTTTTTGAAAATATCAGTGCAATTTTAGAAGAAGCGGGGTATACTTTCGGGGATGTGGTTAAATCGACGGTCTATCTTTCGGACATGGCAGATTTTGCAGGAATGAATAATGTGTATAAGAAATACTATCTGAACGAATTTCCTGCCCGTGCTGCTTTTGCGGTAAAAGCACTGCCACTCGGTTCATTGGTAGAGATTGAAACCATTGCGGTAAAATAAAAAATAAACCTCAACCCATACGAAGTATCTTTGAGCGTTTATTTGCAGGACTTAAAAAAAACCTCAACCCATACGAAGTCTCTTTGAGCGTTTATTTGCAGTACTTTATGAGGCTTCTGTTTTGCTAAATAAAACGCTTTTGTGTGCTTCGCACGACAAAAGGTTTAGATGGAGGAAACGCTTTTGTGTGCTTCGCACGACAAAAGGTTTATCGTAACCCACGAAGAAGTTCGCCAATATCCATGCGCTTTTTGCCGGCTAGCTGCACTGATTTCAACAGAATAAACCCATTGGTCACTGCTATTTTGGCAAACTTTTTACCATCGGTAACCAGCGTCCCGGTTGGTAGGTTATGCTCCTCCGTTTCTTTCTCAGTTTCAAACACCTTGAGCATCATTTTCTCCGGTTGATTCGGAAATTGAACTTCTGTCCAGGCAGCAGGATAAGGTGACAGCCCTCGTACAAAATTATGGATACTCTCAACAGAGGATGAAAAATTCAGTTCACAGGTTTCTTTGAATATTTTGGGAGCCGGTTTTAATTCTGATTGTGAAGTTACAAATTGCGACTGGTCAATGCCTTCTATTTTACCTTCCATCAACAAATCTACCGTCTTTTTCACCAGCACTGCTCCTATCACCATTAATTTATCATGAACCGTGCCGGCATTATCGTCCTCGTTTATTTTGAGTTTTTCCTGCAAAATAATTTTACCGGTATCAATTTCATGAGTCAGGAAAAATGTAGTAGCTCCGGTTTCTTTTTCACCATTCATAATGGCCCAGTTAATGGGAGCAGCACCGCGGTACTGAGGTAATAATGAACCATGCAGATTAAAGGTTCCGAATTTTGGCATGTTCCATACAACTTCGGGCAACATGCGGAAAGCAACTACTATTTGCAAATCGGCATTTAAGCTTTTTAATTCTTCCAAAAAAGATTCATCTTTCAGCTTTTCAGGTTGCAGAACCGGCAAGTTATGCTCTATGGCATATAGTTTCACGGCTGACGACTGAAGTTTGTGTCCCCTGCCCGAAGGTTTGTCGGGCATGGTAATGACTCCAACAACATTATATTTATTTTCAACTAATATTTTGAGGCTTTCAACCGCGAATTCCGGTGTGCCCATAAAAACTATTCTCATAATAAATTAAACTTTTAACTCTAATATTTATAATCAACTCTGAACGGTGGAACCAGTCAAACAGTTTCCCGTTATAATAATTGGATATTCAATTAAAAAACAAAGGACACATTTTTCAATCACCAAAACTTCGCCGTTACGCTGCTAACAAAGAACACGGAACACGAAACGCGAAACGTGGAACGTGGAACGCGAAACTCTTCAATTAATTCCTCTTATCCACCCCCCACATTAATTTATTTTTCAACGTATCAAAAAAGGTATGGTTCAATTGTTTAATAATTTTAACCGTATAATCTGCTTTCCGAATATGTAATTTAGTTGTATGTTCCAGCACTTTTGAACGTCCATCCAACGCAACCAGGTAGTTTTGGCTCCGGCTATGGATTTCGAGTTCAATCACCCACGAGTCAGGTATTATTAACGGACGCACATTGAGACTGTGCGAGGCAACCGGTGAAAGAATTATATTTTGCGCCTGTGGAACGACAAGCGGTCCACCGACGCTCATTGAATAGGCAGTGGATCCAGTGGGAGTTGAAACAATCAATCCATCAGCCTGATAGGTATGAACCATCTCTCCGTTTAGACTGGTGTTTATACTCATCATCGAAGAACTATCCTGTTTTAGTACAGAAACTTCGTTCAATGCATACGGATAATCAAAAACAGTACCATCTGAAGTTTGCACATAGAGCAGAGCACGTTCTTCGATGCTGTACTGATTCGCCAGAATAGCATCCAGTGCCGGAATAATTCCATCATTTGAAACATCTGCCAAAAAGCCCAGGCGACCTGTATTAATACCTAACACCGGAATTTGTTTACGACCAATCCGGGCGGCGGTATTTAAGAAAGTGCCATCGCCTCCAATACTTAAGGCTAAGTCGGCCTCAAAATCATCAGATTCAATAATGATGGTATCTTCTAAATTGATTATTCCTTTCTCACGAACAAATTCATAGAGCACTTTATCCAGTAAGATAGTTGCTTTTTTATCTTTAAAATATTCATATAATACCTGAATGTGTGAAATTATCACAGTTCTGTATATATTCCCAAATATTGCAATTCTCATAATGTGGACGTTTTTAATTATTTCAATCTAGATTTGAAAAACAACCGAAATTAATCAGATATAGCTGCCTAAATGTTTAAAAATGATTGAAAGATAAAAAGCTACTGACAACCTTCTGTTTTTTTTAGCTATTTTTGTAGCAACTTAGGTTTAAACAGAATACTATGCAAAGGAACTAAATGTAACTGGAACCCGCAAATATTTACGTGGTGAGATGCATGCTTCCAATTGATTTAACCGGATTGAAACACAAGAAATAACGGAAGAAAAAATATCACCGGCTGATTTTTTCACTTCCCCAATCCAACAAACAAAAATTCAAACAAAAATAAAAATGACTAAATTAAGTGTCAACATCAACAAGATAGCTACATTACGGAATGCCCGTGGAGGAAATACGCCGAATGTATGTCAGGTAGCATTGGATTGTGAACGTTTCGGCGCACAGGGAATCACAGTTCATCCCCGTCCAGACGAGCGTCATATACGCCGGTCGGATGTTTGGGAATTACGATCCGTGCTTACGACAGAATTTAACATTGAAGGCTATCCCTCGGTTGATTTCATCAAATTAGTAAAATCTGTAAAACCTCATCAAGTCACCTTAGTACCAGATCCACCTGAAGCAATCACATCAAGCGCGGGTTGGGATACCGTTAAGAATTTTGATTTTTTAAAAGGAGTGGTGGCCGATTTTCAGAGCGAGGGCATTCGGGTATCCATTTTTGTAGATACTGATCCTGTCAATATCGAGCATGCTGCACTTAGTGGAGCAGACCGGGTGGAATTGTACACGGAACCGTATGCAACAAATTATTCGAAAGACAGGGCAAAAGCAGTGGCTCCCTTTGTTGAAGCAGCGAAGCTTGCCAGAGATCTTGGGTTGGGACTCAATGCAGGACATGATTTAAATCTGGACAACCTGGCTTACTTTCACGAAATGATACCATGGGTGGATGAAGTATCAATTGGGCATGCATTAATTTCGGATGCTTTATATTTTGGACTTGAAGACACAATAAAACGTTATAAAAAGCAGTTAGATTAAATGAATCTTTCCATATGGATCTAATTTTCGATATTTAGCAATAAAAAACCGGATTTGACCGGAAATTATATTTGATTCTGAATTATCATAGAAAGACGGTCTGAAATTATTAATATCCATCCATTCGTTGAAAATTAAAGCGTGAAGAAATCTGAATTATATGGTCTTATAGGCTCAACATTATCAAGCACGTTGATACTGCTTGCATTGTGGTTTGTCGTTTTATCGGCACCAAGTTCTACAGAAAACGTAGGTTTATTAGTCGGTTTCGGCGATAATGCTGATGCAGGAGGGTCGGGATATATTCCTGTCCGCGGATCTTCGAACAATGTTTCCCCGGGTGCTCCTGCCAGAAAGGTAATGCCTTCGGGAGTTTCGGCACCATCAAAACAAACGGTTTTCACTCAAAATGAAAATTCGGAAACCATTGAACAACAAAAGGAGAAGGAACGTGCCAGGAAGGTTCAAATTGAAATAAATGATCAACGCATTGAAGCAGACAAACGAAAAGCAGATAAGAACAGGAAAGAGCAGGCGGCTATCAATAAAGCCAATGCAGTAAATGGATTATTTGGCAACAACGGATCATCGGGTGGAGGAAGAGGAAATGGGAATGGAAGCGGTACCGGAAATAGCGGTAGTGGAAGTGGTACCGGCACAGGAAAAGGAACCGGGTCGGGTTCGGGTAACGGGATTCAGGGAAATCCGGCAGGAAAAGGCTCCTCAGGAGTTGGGACTACTTTTAGATTAGGAAATAGAAATTATGCAGGAAGACCTGCCAAACCGAATTATCCGAAAGATGTTGAAGGGAAGATTACTGTCAATATCCGGGTAAATGAAAACGGGAGTGTAACCAGTACTTCAATAGGATCACCCACCACAATCTCAGATTCTGAAATGCGTAGAGATGCCATGTCAGCAGCAAATAAGACCCATTTTACTGCGGGTAAAAATGTTGAGACAGGATCGATTACCTACAATTACAAATTGGAATAAACACAGGCTGTATTTTGAAACCGATAAGTTCGGGTTAAAACTTTGACAATTAAATTTCATAAGTAATTCTACTTTACCAAAATAAAAACCGAACCACAATAGGCACAATAGTTCACAATAGAAATAATGTTTTTGCCAATATTGTCGAATCGTAAATCTTAAAATACATTTACCTATTTACCTATTGAGTTCTTTTATAATCTGTTTTTTTGACCTGTTTTGTCTATCGCAGATTCCGACTTGTCGGAGTTGTGGTTTTATGTTTTTGTATTGTTTTAATTTAGTAAAGTAGAAGTAATCAGTATTAAATAATGATACATTTGTTAAAATAAAACGGTAGTATTCTTTCATTTATTATATTCACGACCCCCAAACCCCCAAAGGGTAATTTAAGACGCAGTATTTGAAGAATACCAATTCGTAAATTTAATCTCTTACTGCACTTTTAACCTTCCATGGCGGGGGTTGGTAGTCACTACTAAATATAGTTCATTAAATACGTTGAATTACTAAACACTTAAAACAAACAAATATGAAAGTTTTTATATTTCTTGCAGATGGTTTTGAGGAACTTGAAGCCATTGCACCAATTGATATTTTCAGAAGAGCAGAGATTGACGTAACTGTGGTCTCTATTTCGAATGAAAGAATGGTACGGGGTGCACATAATATTCATATTACGTCAGATTGCCTTTTTAGTGAAACTGATTTCAGTGTGAATGACCTGCTTTATTTGCCGGGTGGTATGCCCGGGACACGGAATCTGGGGGCACATGAAGGATTAAAGGATTTATTGCTCAAACAAGCCGGAGAAAAGAAGAAAATTGCCGCCATTTGTGCAGCGCCCTCTATTTTGGGGAAATTGGGATTGCTGAATGGAATAGAGGCTATTTGTTTTCCCGGATTCGAGGATCAACTTATAGGAGCAAAATTATCAAAAGACAAAATTGTTGAATCAGGATTTATCAGTACCGCAAAGGGAGCCGGAGTAGCCGTTCAGTTTGCTATTAAGCTGGTAGAAGTACTGAAAGGAAAAAACTCAGCCGATCAAATAGCGACTCAAATTTGCATGTAGTTTCAATCAGAAAGGAATGAGATCTTTTATAGAACCCGAACGACAGTAAATAGAAAAAAGGAATATGTGCTCATATTCCTTTTTTGTAAATCGATAGTCTAAATCTTTCAATTAATAGCAGCTGTAAATTCAGCTCCGGCTTTAAATTTAGCAACTTTTTTCTCGGCTATATTAATCGGTTGTTTCGTAGCAGGGTTAATACCCGGACGAGCTGAACGGACAGCTACAGAAAAAGTACCGAAACCAACTAAACTAACTTTGTCGCCTGATACCAATGCATCAGAAACGCTTTTAATAACTGCGTCAAGAGCTTTTTTTGCATCAATTTTGCTAAGACCTGCTTCTGCAGCAATGGCATTGATTAATTCTGCTTTGTTCATAAGATTTTGTTTTTTATATTAGAAACTATAAACATAGATTGTTGATGTTGCAAATGTAACAGTTTGCAATTAATATACAAGCGTTTAAATTAAAAAAAATCGTTTTATTTTATATCTTTTCGAAAATTATGTTAGAAAACATATTTTCGTCGTTATTTTCATTACTTTTGTGTAACAAAATGCTGCATATAAAGCGTTTTATGAAATTATTCCAACAATTATTTTCCGGTTTTTGTTCAATTGAATTTTAAAAATTTAAACAAATTAGCAAGGAAATCATTGTATCTATACTATTTACAATTTCTAATTCCACATTTCACGAATATGAGTAATTACAGACCGTCATTTTTAGACTCCATGCCACCGGTAGTCAAAAATTTAATTGCAATAAATGTTGTATTATGGCTTGCCAGCATTGTATTACCGGGCATTTTCAACAAATGGGGTTTACATGTAGATCTAACCGATATTCTTGGTTTGCATTACTGGGAGTCTTCAAAATTTAATCCGGCACAACTTATCACTTATGCATTTATGCATGGAGGAATTGGGCATATATTCTTTAACATGTTTGCCTTGTACATGTTTGGAGGTGTACTGGAACAAATGTGGGGTACGAAACGTTTTTTATTTTATTATATAATTACGGGAGTGGGTGCCGGACTTGTTCAGGAGTTGTTTTGGACAGTTGAGTTTCATTCGGCAATTTTAGCAATAAATAATGCCATTTCAGCTGATGTAATGAATGCCCCGGCTCTTATAGCAAGTAAAAAATTATTTCTTGATTCTCCTTCCTTTATCACAATTGGTGCATCGGGTTCGGTTTTCGGTTTACTATTGGCCTTTGGTTGGCTTTTCCCTGAAGTAAGACTGATGATGCTATTTATTCCGATTCCCATTAAAGCCAGGGTATTCGTATTATTTTATGGTGTTGCCGAATTATTTTTAGGGGTAGCACAATTTTCGGGTGACAATATTGCTCACTTTGCACACCTGGGGGGTATGTTATTTGGAGCTGTATTGATATTAATGTGGAAAAAGAAAAAAACATATTAAGCAAAAAACGGGTATATGAATATTATTGATACAATCAAAAATACATTTAAACAAGGCAATTCGCTCATCAAGTTGATCTATATCAACGCGGGCGTATTTATATTACTGAAATTAGCAATAATTATTCTTCGCCTTTTCAACATTTCGGGTGATGGTATTTTAGAATCTCTTGAAATTCCGGCTGATCTGACCCAGTTGTTGTACCATGCATGGACTCCATTGACTTATATGTTTTTGCATGAAGGTTTTTTGCATATTTTCTTCAATATGTTTACTCTATTTTGGTTTGGAAGAATATTTTTAATGTTTTTTTCGGAGAAACAATTGGTGGGGTTATATTTAATCGGAGGATTATTTGCAGCCATTGTTTACGTTGGTGCTTACAACATTTTCCCCTATTACGCACCGGTATTACATGGAGTAAAATTACTGGGTGCATCTGGCTCAATAATGGCCATCATTGTGGCAACTGCTTTTCGTTCACCTGATATGGGATTACAGGTTCTGTTTTTAGGAAATATAAAGCTAAAATACATTGCTGTTTTTTTCGTACTAACTAGTTTATTTGGAATAACTTCTAATAATGGAGGTGGTGAACTGGCCCATTTGGGAGGTGCTTTGGCAGGTTATTTATTTTTTGTATCTTTGCGTCAGGGTAAAGATTTGACCAAAGGAGTGAGCAGCATTCTGGATGCGATTTTCAATCTGTTTGGTCCCCGCAGATTAAAGGTGAAAGTCAATCCAAACCCAAGAAGATCAACAATGAGTGATGCTGATTTTAACATAAAGAAGGCACGCAAAATGGCTGATATCGACCGGATTCTTGACAAGATTAAGACTTCAGGTTACGAAAGCTTATCTGCCGAAGAAAAAAAGAGATTATTTGATCAGGGGAAATAAATTAAATTCATAATTCTGAATTGTGAATTATGAATTAAATTAAAGTCATGTTTGGAAAAACTTTAGTAAAATGGATCATGATGGGTTCGAATATTGTTGCGGCATTTTTTATGCTCATGACATTAATCGGGTCAGTCTTAAGTCCGGACAAACTAGTTTTTACTGCCTATTTTGCATTGGCTTTCCCGATTGCGATATTCGTGAACATTGCATTTGTAATTTTTTGGTTGTTAGCCCGTAAGTGGTTCTTTCTACTGTCATTAAGCTGCTTACTTTTCTCAGGAACTGAAATCAGCAACACATTTCCGGTTCGTTTTGGTAAAACTGAAGTTGTTCAGACGAATAATCCGATCAGTTTACTTTCTTATAACACACGAATGAGTGGTGATTTAAAAAAACACACTAAAAAGAATCCGAATAAAGTGATTCAGTATATATTGGATTCGAATGCTGACATTGTTTGTTTACAGGAATTTACAGTCAGCAGTAATAAAGAATATCTCACGGAGAAAGATATGTATCGAATATTCAAAAAATATCCATACAAACAAATTCAATACAAACAAAAAATCAATGATAATTTCAGATTATCGGGTATAGCAACATTTTCAAAATTTCCGATTATAAACAAACAAATCATTAAATACCCATCATACTATAACATTTCCATTTTCTCGGATATAAATATTCATGGTAAAATTATAAGGTTAATAAATAATCATTTGGAGTCGAACCGGTTGACCGAACATGACAAAGATATGCCCCTTAAATTGAAACAAAATTTTGACACCAAAGATTTAAAAGGTATAACCCTCCATTTTTCGCATAAACTGGCTATCGCTTATAAACTCAGATCGCTTCAAGCTGATGCGGTAGCAAAAATAATAGCATCATCACCCTATAAATTAATCGTATGCGGTGATTTCAACGATGTTCCAACGTCTTACGCGTATACAACGGTTAAAGGAAAGCTAAAAGATGCTTTTAGTGAGACCGGCAAAGGACTAGGGTGGACATACAATGACAGATACTATCATTTTCGTATTGATTATGTATTCTACGATTCTGCGGCTTTTACACCAATACAGTATAAAACTGACAAGGTAAATTATTCGGATCATTATCCGGTGATCTGCAAATTAAATATCAACGACATTTAAACATAATTACAAACTAAAAAAAAACTTATTATTATGAATGTACCTGCTAATTTAAAGTACACGAAAGAGCATGAATGGATTCGGTTAGAAGGCGAATTTGCATATGTAGGGATTACCGATTATGCTCAAAGTGAACTTGGTGAAATCGTATTTGTCGAAGTAGAAACAGTTGGCGAAACATTGAATGAAGGTGAAGTATTCGGAACTGTTGAAGCAGTAAAAACAGTATCGGACCTCTATTTACCGGTTGATGGTGAAATTTTGAAATTCAATGATGAATTGGAGTCGAATCCGGAACTTGTAAACGATGACCCATATGGTAAAGGGTGGATGGTAAAAGTTGGTCTTTCGGACATCAAACAATTAGACACATTACTTTCGGCTGCTGAATACGAAGCATTAATTGGTGCATAAATCAAATTCGTCACTTTAGGTTATACGCTACTAACGTATTCCCTGCAGTGACTTTGGAAATCAAATTTGCATTTATATCTTGTCAACCAGATCCGACATATTAATCGTATCAACAAATCGTCAACACATGCAACCAAAAGTAAGTATAATCATGGGCAGCACCTCCGATCTGCCTGTTATGGAAAAAGCGGCGGCACTGCTCAATGAGTTTGAAATTCCATTTGAAATAAATGCACTTTCAGCACATCGAACACCAAAAGAAGTGGAATCGTTTGCTTCTAAGGCACGTAGTAATGGAATTGAAGTAATTATAGCAGCAGCAGGAATGGCTGCACATTTGCCGGGTGTAATTGCGTCAATGACTACAATTCCTGTCATTGGAGTGCCTATAAATGCAACACTGGATGGTATGGATGCCTTACTCGCGATCGTACAAATGCCTCCGGGTATCCCTGTTGCAACTGTCGGGATTAATGCATCGCTAAATGCAGCCATATTAGCCATTCAGATATTAGCATTGGGTGATCGGGGGCTGCAGACAAAACTTGAAATTTACAAAGAGAGCCTCAAGAGTAAGATCGTTGAGGCAAATGAGCAATTATCGCTTGTTAAATATAAGTTTAAAACGAATTAAAATAAAAACCTGCACTCCCCTGTAGTATTCCATAAAATGCTGTAGGGGAGTGTAAATTTATATCAAGTCTATGAAAAAATCACTGATTGTATTGCTGATATTGATTGGAATAACTTCATGTAAACAGCACAATAAATTTCATATAAATGGAATTGTAAAAGATGCCAAAGGTGAAATGTTATATTTTGAGCATAGCGGTTTACTTAAAACTACAATTCTTGATTCAGTTCGTTTGAAACCGGATGGTTCGTTTAAATTTAAATCAGACCGACCCACATATCCTGATTTTTACCGTTTACGATTAACCGATAAGACTATCACTTTTGCTGTTGATTCGTGTGAAGAAATAACAATTGAAGCTAAATCAGCAAATTTTGCTACCGATTATAAAGTTTCAGGATCAGCAACATCCAGTCAGATTCAGATACTCCGTAAATCGGTTATGAATATTCAACAGTTGGCTGATGCTTTGACTTCAGACATGGAAGCTACAGAACGAAATTCCAGAATAGCAGTTATAGAAAAAAAGATAGATGCTCATAAAGAAATGGCAAAAAAAGTAATTCTGCAGAATCCACGCTCAGCAGCAGCTTATTTTGCAATCTATCAGAAAGTCAACGACACTTACCTTTTCTCTCCCTACATCAAATCAGACCGACCTTATTGCGCAGCTGTAGCCACTTCATACAATACATTCATGCCCGAATACGAACGCAGTAAAAACATTTACGCTCTGGTAATGGATGCCATACGTACAGACCGGAAAGCGAAAGAAAAAGAAGCGTGGAACGAAGTATTATCAACACATGGAACAGGATATATCAACATCGAATTACCGGATAAGAATAACGTTGAACATAAGCTTTCTTCTGTAATAGGAAAAGTTATTCTAATTGATTTTTCGGCATACGAATCAAAACAAAGTGTGGATTACACGTTCACCTTGCGTGAATTGTATGACAAATATCACAGCCGGGGATTTGAAATCTACCAGATTTCACTCGATCAGAACAAACAACTCTGGCAAACAGCGACTAAAAACATTCCCTGGATATGTGTTCGTGATTTAAATGGTCCAAATACGAAATATGCTGTATCTTATAATATTTCTGAGATTCCGACTACTTTTTTAATGGACAGAAAAGGAAACATCATTTCACGCAGCCTTGGATTGGAGGATTTACGAAAAGCGATAGAGAAATATTTATAAAACAACCTCATTCAACCGTTCATTCTAAATCAATACAGTTCGGATTAAATTTGTTCAATTCGCATTATGTTATCCATTAAACAAATAGCTCTTTCCGTTGGATTTGATGCCTGTGGTATAGCACGGGCCGAAGCCTTAACGGAAGATGCTGAATTTTTAAAAGGGTGGCTTAACGAAGGGAAACAAGGAGATATGCACTACCTGGAACGAAACTTCGGGAAACGAACTGATCCTCGTTTACTGGTACCCGGATGCAAGTCGGTATTGGTTGTATTAATGAATTACTTTCCTCATCAGATTCAACAGCCTACAGCGCCTAAGATTGCAAAATATGCCTATTCTGTACTCGATTATCATTCCATACTTAAAAGTAAATTATCGGAACTGGAACATAAAATCATTGAAGCTTACGGATCACAAAGTATAAATGCCGGCGTACAGCACAGTTTTGTTGATTCGGCACCTGTTTTGGAACGTCGCTGGGCTGAACGTGCCGGATTGGGATGGATAGGCAAACACACACAATTAATTCATCCGGGCGCTGGCTCGTACGTTTTCATAGGTGTTCTTATGTTGAATATCGAAACTGAATATGATTCACCCATACGCTCACGATGCGGCAGTTGTACACGTTGTTTGAACGCTTGCCCAACAAATGCTTTAGTTGAAGGTACTTTGGATGCACGTCGATGTTTGTCGTACCTGACAATTGAAAGTAAGAGCACTATACCCGAGGAATTTAAGTCCAGCCTTTCGGGTAATATCTTAGGATGTGACATTTGTGCAGATGTATGTCCCTGGAATATTAAATGGTGCAAACCACATTCACATGAAGAACTGTCACCGGTTGAAAGTATGTTGGAATGGGGAAATGAAAAATGGCAACAACTTACCAGGGAAGAATTTAATCTTGCTTTTTCAAAGTCAGCCATTAAACGTGCCGGTTATGAAAAGCTGAAGCAAAATATTAATACAATTGAGTCTTCTTCATTTATCAAGTAGTTTCAAAATAAGTTAGCTGAATAATTTCCATCTGGAAATATCAACTTTTTAAGAAAAATCTAACCGGTGAGGACAGTTTTTATTAATTTCTGATAATAGAAAGATTGATCGAGTATCAGGCAGTCTAGAAAATCACAGAATAACTTTTGTAACTATCTTTCCTATTCTTACCAATAAAACGCCATGAAAATTAAGATGAATTTCATTCACTCCTTCTTCTGCCTTTTTTTGTAATAGTTTTTGACCAATGGTATCGTAAATTTCGAGCGAGTCACCCGCATGTGCCATAAAAAACACTCTCCCATTTACAACTGTACTAATGAGAGTCGATTTAAGTGAGTTTGTTTCAGTTGAAATGGTTGAATTACCATACAATGTGCGGGTTACCGGCATTGCACCGGTGCTTGTAATTATTAGTTCTGCAGTATTTGTACCGATTGAAAGTGGAGTATAAGTAATTGTCAGAATTGAATTAGGAGCTGTTCCGAAATTCAGGTTCACAGAATATTGTGACAGAGAGAATAATCCGGCATCAACTCCTGACAATGCAAACTTTACATCGGCACTTAAATTAGCACCACTAACATTTATAGTCTGAGAAACCGGAGTTCCACGAGTGGTATTTAAAGTAAGGTTGGTTATGTCAGTCACTATAAAAGTGGGATTAGAAGTAACTTTCCCATTACAGGCAACCGAAAACGGACTAGCATTAACCGATTTTACAGAGACACTTCCGGGATAGTTACCCACAGATAAACCTTGCTTTAATCGTATGTAGACAACTGTGGAGGCAATATTACCGCTAGTTTGAATCAGCGCAACAGGATTGGTTGCAATAAAAGATTTGCCGGTAGATTTTGAAATTTCATAATTTACTGGAGGAGTAACAAGAATATTGTCATACAATAAACTTCCCCCGACTGTAAAACTTTGCTCCTGAGAAGGTCCACTACCGATGAAATAATTTAATTCGTTAAGCACATTAGTCGAAACATTCAGGATCGGAGTTTTTCCGCTGTTCAAACTTAAATCACCGATACCGATATTTCCATTTGTTTTAGATGCATATATCCATTTTATGTATCTCGTTGCAGGTGATAAGTTTTTAAATGTCTCAGTAACTGTAACAGCATTCTTTAACGGTGTTCCGTTCGTTGCATTGTACAGTTGAACTATAGTATAATTAATTCCATCTACTGATTCCAAGAGAATAAAGCTCCCAGAGAATCTTGCCGGAGCTGAAGGGCCTTGATTCCACTTAATTTTAAAAGAAAGTGATCCGGGTACTCCTGAAAAGTTTAGAATTAAATAGTCCTGTTCATTATCAAATTTCAGCTTAGGACTTGTCAAATAATCTGTGCCTAGTCCCGATTGAGATAATTCGGTTACTGAAGTTCCCGGATTACCGGAGTCATAAGCAAATGGAAGGATTGCCTGGCTCCATAAATGAATACTCCCAACTAAAATTAGAGTAATCAAAAATACAGGTTTAGATAATATGTTTCTTTTCATAATTCAAATATTCTACTCTGTTCATGTAAATCATAAAAAGTACAAAAATAATTTCAGTTTAACTATAACAGCGTTTTTGAAATTCTGTTTAAATTATCAAAAAATAATCTGTAATTTTAATATCAAATACATAAATGATGCATAGAGCTGTATAAAATCATTCATCCCGGATTTCTACAATGTCATCATTTTAAAGTGAGTAGTTCGGTGTAAATTTTTCAAAAAGCACACTCACAATACTTGTCGGAGCATAATTAGACTTACTGCTTTTGATTTAAGAAACAGAGAGAATCAAATCAACCAGTTTTCAAGGATAAAGCACTAAATATTATAACTTAAATCACTCAGAAACAGAAAATAATTATTACTTTTGCAATCTTTTTAAGTTGAGAAATACTAATTCAACTTACTTGTATGAATAATATGTTGATCATCCAACTCATTTACATTGTATCTTCTTTTAATTAACTAAGAAATATGAAAAACAAATATAAAGACCTTATAGAACAAAGTTTTGAATTCCCAAACGAAGAGTTCAATATTGTTGAGAACGAACTGGAATGGTGCGGCGTGCCGTTAATGGATATCATTAAGCAATATGGTACGCCATTAAGAATTGCATTTTTACCTAAAATAGCCGAGAATATTCGAAGAGCACGTCGTATGTTTAATGTTGCAATGGCAAAGGTGGATTATGAGGGTGATTATAATTACTGTTACTGTACAAAGAGTTCACACTTTTCATTTATCATGGAAGAAGTATTGAAACATGATGTACATATTGAAACATCCTCTGCTTTTGATATCAATATAATGGAATCATTGCACGAACAAAAATTACTTAAGAATGATACATTTATAATTTGTAATGGATTTAAACGACCCCAATACGTTGAGAATATTCAGAACCTCATGCATCAGGGATTTACAAATGTGATACCTGTTCTCGATAACAAGTTTGAACTAGATTTATTTTTAAAGGACTTTGATATTAAATTTAAGGTAGGTATGCGAATTGCAGCAGAAGAAGAACCCAAGTTTGACTTCTATACATCCCGTTTAGGGATACGGTATAATGATATTATACCGTATTATACAAAACACATTGCCAATAACCCTCAGGTTGAACTGAAGATGTTGCATTTCTTTATAAATACGGGAGTAAAAGACACGGCTTATTATTGGAATGAATTAAACAAAGCGGTTAATCTTTATTGCGAACTGAAAAAGAAATGCCCTCAATTGGACAGTTTAAATATAGGTGGTGGATTTCCTATCCAGACTCACTTAGATATGGTGTATGATTATGAATATATGGCAGAAGAAATCGTATCACAAATTAAAACTATTTGTACTCAAAACGGTGTTCCCGAACCTCATATATTTACAGAATTCGGTTCCTATACTGTGGGTGAAAGCGGAGCAATGCTTTATTCCATTGTAAACCAAAAGAAACAAAATGACAGGGAACTCTGGGACATGATTGACAGTTCATTTATGACAACTCTTCCTGACACATGGGCTATCAACCAACGGTATGTATTTCTGGCCATCAATAATTGGGATTCGGAATATGAAAGGGTGAACCTGGGGGGTTTAACTTGCGATAGTGAAGATTTTTACAATGCAGAAGTTCATTCAAACGCAGTTTTTCTTCCAAAAATGCATGATGAATGCGAACAATATATTGGGTTTTTCCATACCGGAGCTTATCAGGAATCTCTTAGTGGCTTTGGAGGGATTCAACATTGTTTAATTCCCGCTCCTAAACTGGTAATCATTGATCAGGATGAAGATGGCGAATATTTCACTAAATTATTTGCAAAAGAACAAAGCTACAAATCAATGTTGAAAATACTGGGGTATTAAATTCTAATCAGTACGGAAATCCAATTATCACAAAAAAAAACGTGCATTGAAATTCAATGCACGTTTTTTTTTGTGATAATTAAAATATCATTCACCTTCTTCTAAATAATCAGGTGTTGTATGTAGTTTATTAATAAGAGGATTAGCATACATTTCGAGAAGTTTAATTCTCAGGAAACTTTCATCTTTATTTTCGAGTTGTATTTTAGCCAACTGTAATGATAGATATTTTTCAAAATTAACTTTTTCTGATGATGAATAATCATTTGTAAAATGCTTTCCATCTTTAAGTGTATCGTATGCAATTTTATTGTTTGCAAAGATATTGTAATTAGCATGAATACGTTTATCGATTAATTCAGTAACCAACGTTATCTGTTCATTTCTTGAGGATGTTTCAGTTGCGATTTTTTTCAATTCGACATTGATTGAACCTGTAATTTCATAAACCACATGTCCTTTATACCCCATAACACCGGTTTGCATGTTGATTAAATCATCCTGAGGATCTTTTTTATAACAGGAATTGTCACGTCTGAGTTGCATTTCTTTGGCCTTAAGATAATCACAGGGATCATACTCGTATGAAATGCTTAAAGGGCAGATGTTTAATTTCAAAAGATTTTCAATAAAACTACCATCCCCAAACATATTCAGCATTTTCAAAAGACTCTCCTGGGTACGATCGTTTGAGTCTTTAGCTCTTCCTTCGCGTTGGGCAATCCAAATCGATTGTTTTTCCTGAATCGTTTTTGCAATATAGGTTGACAACCGTTTTGAACTTTCTAACATTTGACGTGCTCCCAAACCTCGTTTAACAATAAAGCTTTTGTTAACACGTACTAAATCTTCAATCCATGGATAAATCAATAAATTATCACCTATGGCTATTTCTACCGTATCCATTTTTTTCTCGATAAATTTACCACAGAGAAAAGCAGAGTCAAGAATAATATCCCTATGATTTGAGATATACAAATAAGAAGTCGCGATATCAATTTTCTCAAGTCCATTAAGCTTTATCCCCAAAGTCATATTTGCTTCCAGATATTGCAAAAAAGGATAAACGATATCCTTTTGAAAAGAATAGTTCGATCTGAAGCTCATTAGACGTTGTTTAATGACTTCTTTCGGCAGAAGGGGATAAATTGTACTCATCACCTTCATAAACTGTTTCTCGTTGCATAGGCGTTCCAATACATCATGTACTTCGTCGTTTCTATAACATCTTATTTCTTCAAAATCATATTCCATGTCTATACAAATTAAAAAGAATTAATACTTTTTCTAAAAAGTCAAATTTTGGTTTTATTGATCTGCTCAAATAAAAAACTCAAATAAATAAAAACAACTGGTGCTGCTAAAAGCATGCTATCAAACCTGTCCAATAAGCCACCATGACCGGGTATTACATTACCGGAATCCTTTACTTCGAGAGTCCGTTTCATTAAAGATTCAATCAGATCACCAAAAGTACCGAATACAACGATTATTTCAGAAAAAATTAGCCAGTTTAATAAACTTATCTGAGGGATATACAAAGAGAAAATATAGCCTAATATCAATGCAGAGACAGCACCCCCTACAAAACCTTCCCACGACTTTTTAGGTGAGATTCGTTCAAACATACGATGTTTCCCAAAAGTTACACCAATTAGATATGCTCCGGTATCATTAATCCAAATTGTGGCAAAGACTGAAAGCAAAAGCAGGGGTTGCCATTTGTCAATAAAAAGGATATAGTTCAACAACGAAAAGGGCAAAGCAATAAATATCTGGCCCATTATGAAGTATGCCCAATTATGAATTGGATTTCCCTTTTGATGATACAATTCGAAGATTATAACCAGGATGATATATAAACCATAAACCGAATAAACAATAAAATGCGATACACCCGAAGCATATAAATAGGAACAAAGAAAAAGCATTACAGATGCAATCAAACCAATCCAGGGATTTACCTTTATATCCTTTTGCAGATTTGTCAATTTATGGAATTCAAAAACTGCCCAACCACAAATAATTGCAAAAACCGGTGCAAATGTAAAGCGACTGAGCAAAATAGAACTAACGATTATTGTAACAAATAAAAATCCACTCAAAGATCGTTTCACAAAGTTATTCATATGTATTAAATAGTATTAAGTAAAAAAAGTCGCTTTCTGTTTTCGTCAGACAGTTCATTGTCAACTGCCTTCAGTTGACTTGTCGTAATTCACGTCCAAAATTAAAGATTCGTCAGGTAAAGTGAAATAATTAGTCTATTCTTCTTTAGTTTACTTTAAGAAGTTTCATCAGTTCATCCAGTTTTGGCGATAAAATTATTTCAGTTCTTCGGTTACTGGCTCTTCCTTCTGGAGTCGCATTAGTAGCCTTTGGCGAAAATTCTCCTTTTCCGGAAGCTGTTAGTCGCGTTGGTGTAATATTATATTCAACAGTCAAAATCCTTACAATTGAAATAGCACGTGCAGCACTTAAATCCCAATTATCGTGGTATTGAATTGTTTTAATAGGAATAGCATCGGTATGTCCTTCCACCAATATATCAATATCGGTATTTTTATTGAGTACATCTGCCAACACTTTAATGGCTTCAATACCCTTCGTTTCTATAGCAGCACTACCTGATTTAAAAAGCAATTTATCAGACATTGAGACATATACTTTTCCATTTTTAATTTCGACAGACAGTTCATCGGATTTAAAGCCTAATAGTGCATCATGCAGTATCTTATTTAAACGATTTGTAATTGAATCCTGTCGGGCAACAACTTTTTTAAGGTCATTTAATGCATTCTCTCTATCAAGTAATAGTCTTTCTTTTGTGATCAATTCGTCTGATTTCAGCTTTAATTCATTCGATTTCTTTTTCATTGCAGCGCTAAACTGTTCTGATTGTGATAATTTATCATTCGTCAAATTATCATATTTTTTTTCAAGATTCTTGATATCATTGTTTAATGAAGCAGTATCTTTTCTCAGGTTATAGGTTTCGACTTCTCTTGCAGATAATGTAGTACATAAAGAATCACGTTCGTGGATGACGTTTAGAACAATCTTAGGTAAGAATAATTTCTTAACAGGCTTTACCTCTCCACATTTGTAGATAGGAGTACATGAGAAGAATATGGACACTGACATCACTATAAGAAGTACTAAATTAGATTGTTTCATGGATTTATTTTCATGGATATACTTATACATATTTTCTGAATTTAAAATTACCTTTTTCAGAAAACACAGAAATAAGATTTCTATTTATAATTTAATGATTTAAAATTTCGTGGATGAGGATAATACAAAATCAATACAAAGGTAGCAAAACTTTATTCTTTGCATAGAAAAACCAAAAATTCTTTTGGGCCATGAGCACCTAGAACCAGTGTTTTTTCAATATCCGCAGTGCGACTTGGACCTGTAATTGTAGAAATGGAAGATGGTAATCCATCGGCATATTTATTTTGCATTTCAACAAAAGCATCCTCCGGATAATCAACAAGCTGTGAAACATGAGCCAGAACGATATGAACCGGTGGAAAGACGTTCATTTGCCTTCCCGATTCAGAAGCAGATGATACAATTACACTCCCTGTTCTTGCAATAAGAAATTCACAACCGGTTATACCTGCTTCCATATTTTCGAAATCGGCTAGATTTTTTGAATGTAGAATGTTATGGACAGTCAGTTGATTCGCAATATATGAATCAAGACAAAAAACATATGGGAATTTATTTTCTAGTATAAATGAATGGAGTTTTAAATACAGATCAGTTTCATTTTCACAAATTATACATTTTCCGTTAATCGATTCCAATTCATTTTTGAAACACGTTACAGGATCAGGAGAAACAGGCTTATAGATATCAGCAGAATTATCGGGTGAAAGAACATCTAATACCTGTCGCTTTTCACGGACGACTGATATTAAATGTAAAATACTATCACGGGAAGAATTAACCGGCATTTTCTTCACTTTTTTCTACGGCAACTTTCTCAGTCAATTCTGTTTTATCGGACTTTGCATTTTCCAATTTTTCAGATTCTTCATTTTGAGCCATCAACTCATCATTTCTGGAAGTCCATGGACGTTTACCAAATATTTTTTCAAGATCTTCTGCAAAAATGACTTCCTTTTCAATTAATAATTCTGCCAGGGTATTATGTTTAGCGGCATTATCAATTAATATCTTTTTAGCACGTTCAAATTCTACAGCTACGATAGATTTCGCTTCCGAATCAATTAATTCGGCAGTTTTTTCACTATATGGTTTTGTAAATCCATAATCTGAATTACCGGTAGAATCATAATAGCTCATATTTGCTAATTTGTCGCTCATTCCGAAATATGCAACCATAGCATATGCTCTTTTAGTAACCCGTTCCAAATCATTGATTGCACCCGTTGACATTTGATGTAGAAAAACTTCTTCTGCAGCACGTCCACCTAATGTTGAACACATTTCGTCAAGCATATGTTCCCGATTTGTCAGCTGACGTTCTTCAGGCAGGTACCAGGCAGCGCCCAACGCTTCCCCACGAGGTACAATTGTTACTTTAACAAGTGGATTAGCATATTCCAGCATCCAACTGATTGTAGCATGTCCGGCTTCGTGATAGGCTATGGATTTCTTTTCTGCAATGGTAGTTATTTTTGTCTTCTTTTCCAATCCTCCAACGATTCTATCAACAGCATCCAAGAAATCCTGTTTTTCAACAAATGATTTATTTTTACGGGCAGCAATCAAGGCAGCTTCGTTACATACATTCGCAATATCTGCACCTGAGAAACCGGGAGTTTGTCGTGATAAAAAATTCACGTCAACAGTTTCATTTATTTTAATTGGACGAAGATGAACGTTAAAAATTTGTTTCCTTTCATTTACATCCGGTAAATCAACATGAATCTGTCGGTCGAAACGTCCGGCACGTAATAAAGCTTTATCAAGAATATCGGCTCTGTTGGTAGCAGCTAAAATAATCACACCGCTATTCGAACCAAAACCATCCATTTCTGTCAATAATTGATTCAAAGTATTTTCCCGTTCATCATTGCTACCCATATTTGGATTTTTTCCACGGGCACGACCGACAGCATCAATTTCATCTATAAAGATAATGCAAGGAGCTTTTTCTTTCGCCTGACGGAACAAATCACGAACACGTGAAGCTCCAACACCAACAAACATTTCAACAAAATCTGATCCTGACATCGAGAAAAATGGTACATCAGCTTCTCCGGCTACTGCTTTAGCAAGTAATGTCTTACCAGTTCCCGGAGGGCCTACAAGCAAGGCACCTTTTGGTATCTTTCCGCCCAATTCGGTATATTTACCCGGGTTTTTAAGGAAAGCAACAATTTCTTCAATTTCTTGTTTTGCTTCTGCCAGTCCGGCTACATCTTTAAACGTAATTTTATTAGTGGTATCGCCTTTATCAAACAATTGTGCTTTTGATTTACCTACATTGAATATACCACCCCCTGAGCCTCCACCCATTTGACCTGACATTCGACGATTCATAAATACGAAGAAAAGAATCAATAGTAGAAATGGTAAAATGCTATAAAGAAACACATCAAAGTAGTTTCTGCTTTCTTTATATTCTACCCCTCCCTTGTAACCATACTTATCTTCTGCTGTTTGAATAAATCTTGAGAATTCTTCTGACGGAACACTAACAGTAATCATTCGGTCTTTGGAGTACGTTTCAAATTTATCACCATAAACAGCCTTTAGGGTTTTCGTATCTTTTTTAGTCAACGAATCCTTCAGAATTTTTGGACTTAATGACAGAGCTCTGTATTTATAACCAAATGCTTTATTTAAAGCTGCCGTATCAGTTGAAATTTTGGAATAATCAATCAGTTGTGCTTCAATTGAATTTTTTGAATTATAAACACTGATTTTTAGTATCATTCCTTGTTTAACATATTCTTTGAAAGTGGTAAACGGAACTTCTTTTGTTGGTGTATTCTCATTAAAAAAATATGAACCAAGCAAAAATAATATGATAATACCATATATCCACGAAATATTAAATTTAGGGAATTTACCCGTTGGTTTGATCGGACTTTGATTCGGGGTTTTATTTTCCATTCTATTCCTTTTATTATCTTGTTATTTATATCTAGTAAAACAAAAAACTAATTTCCTGGTTTTGGATTTATTCATCAAAAAAAAATTAGAGTATATCCTCCAATTTCTTCAAATCAGCGTCGGACCATAAATGTTCGATGTCGTAAAATGCCCTGGTAGAACGTTGAAATACATGTACAATTATTTGACCATAATCCATTGCAATCCATTCGCAGTTTTGAAAGCCATCTGTTGCATACGGTTTAACCTGAATTTGTTCACGCACCCATTCTTTTACAGATTGTGCAATGGCATTCACATGTACATTGGAATCACCTTCACAGATTACAAAATAGCTACAAGGAGCTTCGTGTAATTTTTGAAGATTAACAACTACTATATTTTTTCCCTTTCGTTCCTGTATACCTTCAACAATTTTATTTACAATTTGTTCGTTTTCCTGCATTCTGTAGTTCAATTATTTTTAAATTTTATAATGGACACAAAGATACAGTTAAATGCCCGTAAATGAAAATGTTGTTTTGAATAATAACTTATAATGTTCATTAAAACTGACAACTGAAATCCTGTTTGCTTCAGTTTTTCATTTTTTAATTTTAAAGTGTTGTATTTGTGACATCTACATACTAAAAAAAAAGAATTTTCCTGGTTAGTTCCTTTTATAAATAGCCTTTTCTTTTATTCAGGAGATGGAATGATAAATATATCCAATAAATTGTACTCCGAAAAGCTGAAATAATCTGTAGAAAACATCATTATAGTTAACAACCCCATGTCGCAAACTTCAAAACACAATCCAGAGACTAACTCTTTACTCTGTATTAGTTCCTGATTTATGGGTTTCATCCTCTAAATCAGGTTACAATCTGTCATAATTTTGTTGATTCCTGATCAGAATATACAGTTAAGGTATTATTTAGTTCCATACCGGATACAAACGAAAGATGAAAAAATCATTTTGTTGAATTGTATATTGTGATAAAATCTTAAAACACCGATCTGAATTCAGTTATTTTTTTTGATAACTGAAATGCCTGTAATTAAAAGATCCATTTATTTATAGACACAAAGAAGTCCGGTACGAATTACGCACCGGACTTCCATATGTTTTATTCTGTCAATTATTTAACGATAGAAAGGAATGTTTCATCAGTTGCAAATTTCGAGAATTCAATATCTTTAACAGCTTTTTGAGCATAAGAGCCATCAAGTTTAACGGCTATTTTCAGATTATTGAAAACTGCATCACGGTCGTTTGTACGTGCTCCAATGATAGCGCCAAGATAGGCAGTTAATGCATTAGGGTGAGCAACAGCAGACAATGTTGTCCGGGCACCACTATAATCAGCATTCAGGATTTGTACAATAGCAGCGTTATTTGAAGCGGTAGAACCAAAATAAGTTTTAGCTTTTGAATAATCGCCTTTTATGATATAAACAGTTCCCAGAGCCTGACCTAAATTACCGGTTGTACCGGCTGCTTTACCGAAGTATTCTTCAGATTTGGTTATGTCACCTTTAGCCAGAGAAGTTAATCCGGCATTGTAATTAACGTCAGCATTTGCTGGTTCAATTTCCAACGATTTTGCAAAATAACGGGAAGCATCATCGACATTACCCTGTTGGAATTTTACAGCTCCTAAGTTATTAAAACCACGTACATCGGTTGGATATAGTTCGGTAACTTTTTGATAGATTGTTGCCTTTTCACCTAAATCAGTAGTCAATGTTGCAGCATAAAGCAATTCTTCAACATTAAGTTTTGAAGGATCTTCTTTCGCTATTTTTGAAATAACAGAATCAGCTTTACCAGTAATATCAACAGTCAGTTTCAATTTAGAACGACGTAATTGAGGGAGTATTTCTTCAGCAATTTGTTTGAAAGCTACTGAAAGGTTTCTGATCTGACGGTTACGTTCTTCAGGATCGGTATACATGGTCAACACGCGTAAAATAACTTCCTTATCCTGGATGTTCGATTTTTCCATTAAAGCCTGGAAACCAGCCCAATCTTCAGGAGTAAATTTAGAATCAATTTTTACACTTGTTTTCAGTTTTTTCAACTGTTTGTTCATGAAGTCAACTGTTACTTTTTCACGGCTTTCAGCTAAATTGGTATTCAATTTCAACGGTCCATCAGGAGAAGCATATGCCGATAAGTCAAAAGCAGATACTTTTTGATTTGGAGTTTCTTTTGCTTCTTTAATTTTTTTAGTCAATGAAACGATATCAGCAGAACTGGTTTCAGTTTTGCGAAGATTCGATTGTTGAATCAGGAACATGATGTCAGCTTCCTGTTGTTGTTGAATAACCCGTTGAAATTTATCAGGAATAATCACTGCAGTCATTTCAGATTCGTTGGTTGAAACCAGTTGAGATGTTGCAATTACACCATCAGCAACTTTTACTTCTGGAATCTGGTATGTTTTCTTTTTTTGAACGACACTAAATTGAAGATACAATTCTGATTTAGCCATTTCTGGAACATAATCAAATGAGGCCTTCACTGAATAATTTCCGCCAGCTTTGAAATTAATAGTCTTGTCATTACCTTTTACTTTTTCGCCCTGAAAAACAACAGGAGTTCCTTTGACTTCTTTTCCTTCGAATTTTAAAACCGGTGTCACTGTTAGGACTGCACGTTTATTAAAATACTTAACCGGGAATGTACCGGTAACTGTAGCATCTACTTTTCCACCTTTTACTTCAAGTGGGCTTGGATTACATTTAAATAAGCTAGGATCTAATGCGGTCAAGTCTTTGCTACAAGAACTAAAGACTAACGCAAACACCATCGAAACCGCGAAAAATAATTGCTTTTTCATAAAGTTGTTTTTTTAATTATAAATTATTTAATTTCTACTTTTGATTATTCAGACGGCAAATATACAATCTTTCAACGAATTTTACCTTACTTTGCAAACGATTTTGACATTTTTTGTTAATACAAACTCAAAAACCTCACTATTACTAGTATAACAACTTTTTAATTCATTTGTTTATTATCATAATTTTAATGAAAGCAGCATTTTACAAACTTCAACGAGTATTAATTTTCATACATTACTTATCTATTTTTAAAGTAGTTAACCTCTTAAAATTGATTCTGTCCTATTTATTTTCAAGTAGCCGGCTGCATAATATTTTGAATATTTATCCATTTTTCATTTCTGTTGAAGTAACCGATTATTGTAATTTACACTGTCCTGAATGTCCTGTTGGAATCGGGAGTTTTTCAAAACCTGATAAATCTTCATTTGATTTTTCATTATTCAGTAAATTAATCAATGAATTAAAACCTAAACTTCAACACGTTATTTTATATTTTCAGGGAGAACCTTTTCTAAACAAACAATTGATTGAATTTATTCAATACACGCACGATGTCGGTATTTACACCTCCACTTCAACCAACGGACAATTTCTAAACAAAAACAACGCACTTGAAATTGTTGTTTCGGGATTGGACAAAATCATAATTTCTATTGACGGAAGCACCCAACAAACTTATGAAGCTTACCGTGTTGGTGGATCCCTTCAAAAAGCCCTCGATGGCATTAAATTTTTGGTGGAATGGAAAAAAACACTTAAATCGGTTACCCCGCTCATTGAAATTCAGTTTCTGGTATTAAAGACCAATGAACATCAAATGAATGAAATGAAACAACTTACAAAATCGCTCGAAGCGGATCGTTTGACCTTTAAATCAGCTCAACTCTATGATTTTGAAAATGGGAATAAGTTATTGACTACGATAAACAGGTATGCACGGTATAAAAGAACTGTGGAAGGGAAATTTGTGTTGAAAGGACGACAATCCAACAGTTGCTGGAGATTGTGGAGCGGGGCTGTTATCAATGTAAACGGAGAAGTATTACCCTGTTGTTTTGATAAATTTTCAGCACATTCTTTTGGAAATATCCGCAAGAATTCAGTTTTGAATTGCTGGCATAGTGATAAAGCTTCTGAATTCAGAAGTAGTATTTTAAAAAACAGAAAACAATTCGAAATGTGCAGGAATTGCACGAACTGAATTCATTTCCTTTTTTTACCCCGTTTAATAGTCTGACCAGATATATGATTTATGAATATCAATAGAGGTATTGAAAACAATTAAAAGTCACATTATAAATTCAAAATATTTGAATACGAATGTCTGTTCTGTTTTCTAAACTTTAAATGAAACTTTAATTTATCATCACCTGCCTCACCCCTACTCTCTCCGAATTTGAAGAAAGCAGGAAAAGGGAGTTAAGATATACAATACAGTAGTTTTAGCTGATCCTGCAAGTCAGTATTTAGTTTCGGTTGATAATTGTTTTTTGACTGATAATTGTTTTATTCCCTGCATTTACCCGAATGAAATATAATCCCGTTTTCAGATTTGTATTTGACATATTAACCAACCCGTTGGTAGTACTTAACGATTGTTTTTCAAGAAGCATCCCGGTAAGATTATAAACTTCAACAGTAATGGCGTTCTTTCCGGGACAATTAAATATAAATTCACTGGAAGTAACTACCATCGCTGCACCGTCGGTATTTAGAATGTCGGCCACACCGGTATTTGTATCGATCGTACCTTTCACTAACCCGATAACGTTTCTTTTAGTAAGGCCGGTACTACTCCATTTGAGAGTCAGTGATTCTGTCACCTGAATTTCGAAGAAGTCGAGTGTGAATGAATGGTACCCTGCACGGAGCAATATGTTACCGGAAGTTTCAGGCTGGCATTGATTAGCAACAACCTGAACACCATCAATCAGGAATCGTGCTCCATCGTCGGCAGTCATGTAGAATTTATAGTCACCATCAGTAGGTGCTTTAATATATCCTGAATAATGAATGCCGAAATTATCACTTTTCCGTCCGGCAATTGCCAGGCTAAGAGAGCTTATCGTACCTGTTTTTAGAGGGGTCAGTTTGCTGAAATCAGGCACGGTATTCCATGTTCCTTCATAATAACTATAATCAATCAAGTTGAGTATATCTTTTAGTACAACAGCTTTATCTGTGAATGTAAAACTAATGGTATGGGGAGTAGTTATTCCGGTGAATGTATATTTCGACAAAGCTCCCTGAGATACTCCATCAACAAGACAATCGGCTACTTCAAATCCTTTTAACGGAGATGCCATGAATGACTGGGTAGTGTTTTGAGCGTAATATTTCAATCCAAACGGATTTACGGTACCTCCTGATGAACGGATTGAAGTAATTCCGACATCTGCTGGGCTGGTGCTGCCATAGGTTACTGACATGGTATCACCCACTGCACCGATATTCCGAAATTGCAGGCCTGAAAATGCGGTATTCCACCAGCATGAAGATGGATAAGTCAAACTGCTTGTACCTCCGGCTTTATAATAATCAGAAGCATCACCGAGATTCGCTCCACTTTCGAGATGATACTGGTGATCCGCCTGGACGACCGCAACTTTATAGTGTTGAAGTTCGGTATGCTGTTGATTGGCATTGTTTGGAATAACACTGTCTACATGCCAGATTAGTACACCTTCACCGGGCATATCCACATTCCGGTATGGTTTTTTACGCGCTTCCAGTATATACATTTCACCTGCCCGGTCCGGATTCCTGTAAACATAGGTATTCCAGCTGTTGGCAACTACTTTTAATATTGTATCATTGGGAAAACCATTCAGTAGAATCATATCATTCCATCCGGCCAGGTATCTGAAGTATGGATTTGGTGGCATGGGGTTACCGCTTGGTGCACCTGTATTATCGGAATTTCCACTGGCCATAAGATCAAATTTACCGCAGCCATTCGAACCTCCGTTTGTACCATCGATATCGTATGCATCGGGCCACCCGAAAAACATGTGTCCCTGTTCATGGCAAATCCCCCCCAAATGCATTTCACTGGTGCCCAGTTCGGAGATTTGATAGGAGGATGTATTCACCCCATCAAAAGTACGTCCGTGCCCACTGGTATGACCCCATAAACCATTTGCGCCTGAGTTGCCTACAAATTGGAAACTGAGACCTTTTATATTTTTATTGGCATCAACGGTAAGTGTTGAAAAATCAAAACCTCTTTTATCCAGCCAGTTCAGTGCAGAGTCAAGAAGTTCATCACAATGACCCGACCCGCCATCGGTATCGTAATAGGAAAAAGGCTTAGGAGCCCTGTAGTAGGCTGCCGAGACATTGGTATGAATATTCACCCGGCCTTGTGATACAGCCGCCCAGTAATCATGGATAGAGCCGTTGTTGTGGTATTTGCTATACCCTGCCTGATTGAAAAAACTGTCCACCTCATTCCTGGTGAAAAAGGCATCTCTGTCGGCAAATTCAATCAGAACCACCAGTGATTCAATATTCCCGGTTGTAGTGCTGGACGATTTAAGAATTTTGGATGGACTATAGTCATTTTTCTGTTGATTGACGCTCCTTGCTTCCTGAAATGAAAACAGCAAGATTAAAATAAAAAGAAGTAGTGGATTTTTCATTTAGCAGTAATAATTATTGGTTATTTCTATATTTATTTGACCTGAATTACAGGAGCCGTCACAATTGAGTTTTGGTATTCATCCCAGACAGACTGTACATTTTGACCAAGAATTTGTAGAAAAGCAGTCTCCCACGTAAAAGTTTCCATATCGCGCGCAGCATGGTTTAATTCAATCAGGAAGGTGGGTTTTTTAGTTTGTTTACACCACGACAAAAAGAATCCGCAGGTTTCATACCCTGAATTCCAGTTACGTCCTTTTTTTGGATACCGCGTAGGGGTCCAGTTAGTTATTTCGGCACGTACTCCATCGGCTTCCCCTTCTACCAATCCCCAGTTCGTTGATTTCCCATCATATTCACCACAGTTCTTGGGTGAATACTGATATCCATGAGTTCCCTCGTGCGATAAAATGCCCTGAATCTCTTTCAACAACAGGGTGTAACTATTCCCGTTTTTATGATAGAAAGACGCTACATACTGTGGGCACTGACTCCTATCGTTATACTCGTTGAATCACCCCATTTTGCGGCAACTCCTTTGGGGTCGTTTTGCAAAATCAAATGCAGAGAAGTGAAATTATTCCTTTTATCATCATTATCCGTATAAAGTTCTTTGCAAACTGCCAGACACTGATTCTTCATCATTCGGATAACATCCGGAATGGCAGCATGGAATATGGCAGAGCCCTCCAGCTCAGCGGCATCATCTTTAAAATCAACTTCCGGATATACAAATCCGGACCAGTCATTTTTATTTTCCCTGATATGAGTAAATGCGGCCACAACATTTGAAATAGCAGGATTATTCTTCGATTTCAGAGCACTTACCCTGTAATAATATTTTGTGACAGGAGAAAGCCCTGCATTCGTATAACTTAGTTCATCTCCTTTAACCTGTGCTATTTTCGAATACTTTTTTCCGTCCTTCGATCTTTCAATTTTAAAAGAAACTCCATCCTTTAACCCATAAGTCCATGACAAATCAATCTGACTTCCCGAGACAGTGGATGCACTTAATACAACAGGTGTAACCGGAGAGGTATCTTCTGGTTTAAACCCAAAAAGAAAAAACAAACTGGTTGTTGCAACAAAAAAAACAACGGAGGATTTTAAATTTTTCATAAATAATTTTACAGGATTAACAAAATGGCATGAAGGTCTGCCTGTTGGTTAGTTTATTAATTTAATGATGAGATTTTGGTATTCATGAAAGTCTATATGTTCAACAATACGTTTTCTACCAAAATGTCTGAGCTTTTCCGACCGGCCGGAATGTACCATCCGCTTGATCGAAATGTAACAAATACTCCTTGTTCTCTTTCCAATTTCATATCTACTTTATTCATGGACATTAAAGAGAATCAACCTGAATAATCTGTGTAAATCTGTGTAATCTGTGGACAATCTCTTCCTTAGTTTCTTTCATTATAAAATAATCTGTGGAAATCAACTTCAACAGTACAGCATTCGGATATTCATATTAATTTATTTTGTCATTGAGAAAGGCCTTTGATCCTCAGTAAATACTCTTTTTTTATTCGGTTTTGGCCCCATTACAAATTCCAGTTCACCACCTTCCACGATTTCTTTTTGAGTGATATATGCCATTGGAAAGTTTTTCCCGTTTAGCAATACTGATTGAACATAAATATTTTTTGGAGAGTAATTTTTTGACTTAATGGATAGTTTCTTGCCATTTTCCAACCTCAGGATCATTTGTTCAAAATAAGGAACACCCAACACATATTGATCGGTACCCGGACAAACAGGATAAAAGCCCATGGCGGATAGAACGTACCAGGCAGACATTTGACCGCAATCGTCATTTCCACAAAGTCCGTCAATCTTATTCAGATATTTTGTATCCATAATCTGACGAATGCGGTATTGCGTTTTCCAGGGCTCTGAAGTCCAGGCATACAGGTATGGTATATGTTGGCTTGGTTCATTTCCATGTACATAATTTCCAATAAGTCCCTCTTCAGTTACATCTTCCGATTCTTCTAAATACTTTTTGGGCAAATGCATCGTAAATAAGGAATCAATTCGTTGAATGAACCGTTTGTCACCTCCCATTTGTCCAATTAATCCCTTCACATCCTGAGGGACATAGAATGAATAATTCCATGAATTACCTTCTATAAAGCCCTGATCACTCAGTCCCAGCACATCGAATTTTTGTTTCCAACTGCCATCTTTCATTTTCGGGCGAACAAAGCCAATGCTTTTATCAAATAAATTCCGGTAGTTCATTGCTCTCTTAAAATAAGTCTTTGCAACTGAATCCTGACCAATAGACCGGGCAAAAGTGGCGATTGTAAAATCGTCATAAGCATATTCAAGGGTCATGGATGCTCCGCTTCCATTCACTTCCTGAGGAACATATCCACGTTTCATATAATCATCGATTCCATCATAATATTTCAAGGTAGAGCTACTGATCATCGCTTTTAATGCCTTTTCTTTGTCAAACGGCAATCCTTTGGCTGCTGCATCTGCCAGTACTGAAACAGAATGATAACCAATCATACACCAGGCTTCATTTCCCATAAGCGACCACACCGGAAGAATTTTATGAACGCTTTGTTCGGCATGTGCCAGCATTGATTTCACAAAATCCGTATTCCTTTTTGGGTTGATAATGTTCATCAATGGATGAAAGGCACGGTACGTATCCCAGACCGAGAAAACAGTATAGTTGGTAAAACCTTCTGCCTGATGGATATTCTGATCCACGCCACGGTACCGGCCATCCGTATCCATATACACCGATGGATTAATCATCGTGTGGTATAAGGAGGTATAGAACACTGAAAGTGCATCGCTGTTTCCTTTGGCTGTAACAACCGAAAGTTCTTTTTCCCATTTAGCCTCTGTTTCTTTTCGGATCTGATCAAAGGATTTACCCTGAACTTCTGCATTCAGATTGGCCAGTGCCCCTAAACAATCCACCGGTGAAAGAGCAACCTTAACCTCCAATTGTTCGCCTTCTTTAAAATCGAAATCAAAGAATGCAGTAATCTTCGTTCCACCCATTTCCGGGAAATTATTTTCGAGTTTAAACTTCCTCCAAAAGCCATTGTAGACGACTTTCTCTGCATTTTTATGCCCGTAATTCTTGAAGGACTTCGAAAAAGAAATTGCAAAATGGGTATAATTTGTTCTTGCCCATCCTCTGGTAATGCGATACCCTGTGAGTAAAGAATCATTTTCTACGCGCAGATTGGCCCAAATAACTTTTCCATCATAATTGTAGATGCCTTGCACCAGGTCAATAATCACATGTGCTTCACCCTTCGGAAATGTATACCGGTGAACTCCGGTACGTTCGGTAGCCGTCATTTCGGCTTTAATACCATAATCATCCAACATGGCGGAATAATAACCCGGTGATGCCTGCTCGGTGCTGTGTGAAAAATGGGACCGGTATCCCGATCCACGCTGAGTTGATGTCCCTGGAACCAGCTTTAATTTTCCTGTAGTTGGCATGATCAAAATATCCCCTAAATCGGCATGTCCGGTTCCATTCAGATGAGTATGACTAAAACCTACTATGGTGCTGTCTTCATATTGATATCCGGAACAATAACGATAAGCGTCTTTTTGATAAACACCATTAATATTATGGGGTACCAGTTCGGTATCAGGACTCAGCTGTACTAATCCGTAAGGGGCACATGCTCCCGGGAAAGTATGCCCCATTGACTTGGTTCCCACCAGAGGTTTTACATAATCAATCACGCGGGGTTGCGCATAAACTGAAGTTAACGCAATAAGACACGTACAAAGGACTATTATTTTTTTCATTCAACTGAATTTATTTAATTATAAGAATAGATTGTCTTGTTTTTTATTTACTTACGACAATTTATTTCCCGACAACTTGTTGATCACTATTTCTAAGGTTCTTTTGATATTTCATAGTTTCAGCAATACTGCTCAATGAAGGTGGTACACTTTCATCTGCAACTGCTCTTTTGTAATTCGGGGTTTTATTCATTATAAAATGAATTTCAGCACCATTTTTAATATCATCGAATGTGATATAAGATTTATTGTATTCTTTTCCATTCAAAATCATTTTTTGAATATAGATATTCTTTTTCGACCAGTTTTGAGTGGTCATTTTCACCTCTTTTCCATTGCTCAGCGTCATTACGACTCCTTCCATCGAAGGAGATCCGATATTATAAATATTACTTGAAGGAGCAGTAGGATAAAATCCCATGCAATTAAAAATATACCAGGCCGACATTTGACCGCAGTCATCATTTCCGCTTAAACTACCCGGTTTATCGCCATAAAAAGAATCACACACCTGACGTATTAATTTTTGACTCTTCCAGGGTTGTTTTAAATAATTATACAAATAAATAACCTGATGACAAGGTTCATTTCCATGCCAGTAAGCCCCAATTCGTCCGTGAATATCCTGAGCTCCTTCAATGTCTTCAGGAATCACCATGGTGAACAAGGAATCCAGATGTGATTCAAACAACTTTTTACCTGCCTCATTGATATAACCCTGAACATCTTGCGGTACATACCAGGTATATTGAACTGTCAGACCCTCAGTAATATCACCCCAGCCATTCGTTGAACCCGGTCCGGTATAGGCAGAAGGAGAAAAGGGAATCCGCCAGACACCTTTTTCATCACGTCCACGCATATATTTGGTTACCGGGTCGATTATATTTTGATAGGATAACGATCTGTTCAAAAAATATTTATAATCAACATCTTTATTTAGTTTTTTTGCAGCCTGTGCGATGCAATAATCATCAAAAGAATATTCCAGTGTTTTGGATACCGACTCTTTTTCTTTATCAAAAGGAACCCATCCCAATGAAGCATATTCCGGCAAACAATCGTAATGAGGATTTAAAGCTGTTTTTTTCATTGCTGCAAATGCTCTCTCATAATCAAATCCCTTTACATCCTTTACTATGGCATCAGAAATCACTGACACGGCGTGATAACCAATCATACACCAGGTTTCATTTCCATAAAATGACCAAATGGGGAGCATATTCTCCACGCTTTTATCATAGTGTGCCAGCATGGAATTGATAATATCCCCATTGATATCCTGTTGAACGAGATTAAACAATGGATGCAATGCACGATACGTATCCCATAATGAAAAAACAGTGTAATTGGTAAACCCTTTTGCTGTTTCTATATTTTTATCAAGTCCTCTGAACTGACCATTAGCATCCTGAAAGATAAATGGATGCAAAAAAGCGTGATAGACAGATGAATAGAAAGTTGTTTTTTGTTCTTTTGTCCCTATTACCTTAAATTTACCTAATTCTTTATTCCACTTGTCCTCACCCAGTTTTTTTAGTGATTCAAAATTTTCATGATCCAGTTCTTTTAGATTGGCTAATGCGCCATGAGAACTTACCGATGAAATTGCAGTTTTAATACTGATCTGCTCTTGTGAATCAGTCTTAAATGTCAACCAGATCTTTATATCTTTGCCCCATGCCTCTTTACGGCTTCGAAAACGATTGGTATTATATTCCACCGGTTTGCCATTTTGCACAATACCACATTGTTTGAATGGTTTTGAAAAGATGGCTGCAAAATAGATATGCCGTTCAGGGCCCCATCCTTTCACCAATTTATAACCGGTTATCGTCGAATCATTTTCAAAGCTGACATTGCTCCATTCACAAGTATAACGTAAAGTATGACTTAGATCAATTAAAACATATGAACTATCTGATTTGGGATATGAAAAACGGAAAATTCCACTTCTTACTCCTGAAGTCATTTCTGCTTTTACACCTTCATCGATGAGATCTACGGCATAATAATTGGGAGTCGCCCATTCCTTATCATGAGAATATTTAAAACGGTACCCTTGTTGATAATTATCAGCGGTGCCCGGTACAAATTTTAATTTTCCGATACCCGGACGGAAAAGAAAATCACCTAAATCAGGGATTCCTGTACCGCTAAGATGTGTCAGACTAAAGCCCATGAGTGTTTTATGATCATATTTATACCCTGAAGCCACATCATAATCATCATTGTCTGTATCCGGACTGATCTGAATACCTCCAAACGGTATTTGAGCTCCCGGATAGGTGTTTCCTGAACCTGAAGTACCTACAAATGGATTTACAAACTCCGTAAAATAGTCTTTTCCGGCATTTCTTATGACCTCTTTAGCCTTCATGTACGAACACAAAAATATCGCAATCATCATCAGGCAAATTGATTTTCTCATCTTAATGGAATTAATGTTGGATGGGTATTTAGTTAATTTTTATCTGATATTACTGAATTAAGCAGTTTGAACAAAATCCTGAATTGATTTTTCAAATCCGATTGTCTTTAACACACAATTCAAATAAAATCATTGTTAGTTTGAAATTCAAACGTTTAAGATCATTATTATAAATGAAATTATCTGGTTATTATCAGTGAACGAAGTTACTAAAAAAAACCATTTTTAAAATATTTTTTGCATTTAAACTGAAACGGTGCTCAGTGTTCTAATCAATCAACTGCTTTAGTTGTATTTTGAATATCGTATTGTCCAAACTGAAATTGAATAAATGTACTTCAAGCCCGAAGAGAGGTTGATATGATAAGCTTTAATTACAATTAATATAGGTTCTTATCGATCAATACTTTCAAGAATCCATTTATTGAGATTAATCTTCAAACAGTCAGCAATTAAGTACCGGAATACTCTATTCAAAACAGACAAGTGTAAGTCATATAATTATATTACTAAAACCTTTTCACAATAAAAAAAGACCCGAAATAAACTTCCGGATCTTTTTTTTATTATGAATTTACGATTATCAGATAATCAATACCTGTTTAAGTGCGAGGGGTTCTTTTTATTTAAAAATTGCTTTAAATATATCGTTCCCGTTTGCAAAAATAAGTAATCCGAATAACAACAGCATACCTACAGTTTGTGCGTATTCCAGGAATTTTTCATTTGGTTTTTTACGTGTGATCAACTCATAGATCAGGAATAATACATACCCCCCATCCAAAGCGGGTATAGGCAGAAAATTCATAAATGCAAGAATGACCGATAACAAGGCAGTCATAGACCAGAATACTTGCCAATCCCAGACTTTAGGAAACATTTTACCAATACTTCCAAATCCACCCAGTTGTTTTGAGCCTTCTTTTGTGAATACCAGTTTAAATTGTTTGACATAACTGGTGAGTGTTTTCCAACAATATTTGACTCCGGCAGGCATTGACTCAAAAAAGCCATATTGTATATGATTAATCGTCAAATAAACAGCCGGTGAAAATGGACGGACACCTAATTTTGCAGTTTCATCCAATTGTATTTTCGTCATCATCACCGTTCCTTTGCGGACATAATTTAAATCGATTTGTGTATTGCGTGACGCATCCAATTCTTTCACAACATCCTGATAAATAGTTAGTGATTTACCATTTATGCCAATTATGCTATCTCCGGTTTGCAGATTGACTTTAGCAGCAGGCAAACCCGCAGAGACTTCATCTATTACAAAAGGGAAACGCTCCGAGATAAGATCCGGTTCATGGGAAGCCAGTACTTTTTGAGAAAAATCAGCCGGCATTATCAAATCAACCAATTGGTTGTTCCTTGAAACGGTTATGTTTTGCTTGCCGTCAATCAGTAATTTTTCAATGACATCCGAACGGTAAATGGTTGGTACACCATCAATTTTAACGATGTTATCTCCGTTTTTAAAGCCGTAATTCAACATCACGTTCGAAAACTCCAACCCGTATTTTGCATTTTTAAGCGGTAAAAAGTCCTGTCCCCAGGTATATAATACCGCCGAATAAATGACCATGGCTAAAATAAAGTTTACCAACACGCCCCCAATGATGATCGGTAAACGTTGTGCCACCGATCGGGAACGATATTCCCAGGGTTGCGGTTCGGCACTCATCTGCGACAATTCGGTTGTTTCATCTACCATCCCGGATATCTTGCAATACCCGCCCAGTGGCAACCATCCAATACCCCATTCTGTATTTTCGGGATATTTACGCCAATCGCCTTCCTCCAGATCCTCTAAAGGAATGAGCTCCATAATTGGTTTGCCTTTTGCATCATGCATGGTATCACCATCAGCATCTAATTTCGGGCGTTCATTAGCCGGTATGTTTTGAGCGAAAAACTTAAAATTCCATTGTCCGTTAATCTTTTTTGCCCTTATTAATGAGAAGTTTGGGTTGAAAAACATATAGAATTTCTCTACACGCACTTTGAAAAGACGGGCAAAAGCAAAGTGACCGAATTCGTGTAAAACCACTAGAATTGATAGACTTAGAATAAGCTGTAAGGCTCTGATCAGAAATGTTTCCATAGGGAATCTTGAATTTTTTTGACTATTGAATTATTGTGTTTATCTCCGGAAATCAATCCTCTGAACCCGGCTTTGTTTTATTGTATTCTGCTCAAATATTATTTAGTGCAATAAAAGACAAGATTGCAACTTCGGTTGACATCATGTTTTTTCCATTAAGAAAAGGAATTCGCGATGATTGTCTTCGTTATTTACCCACTCTTTGGTAGTTCGCATACTGCTCATTACATTCTTTTTATAATCAATCACTTTAACAGCCAGCAATTTACCGGCATTTAAAAGAATATCCAACAGTTGTTGTTTTGTTGCTCTTCCACCCGAGCTATAGGACAACAGCAAATAATGTGCCTTTGTTTCTTCGATTAATCTTCTTAAAGCCTTGATGGCAAAAAAATCTCCGGTTTCATTTTTTCTAAACTCTTCAAAGACAGAAGCTGACAGTTCGTCCCTTGAATCTTCCCTCCGGTTTGCTTTTCCGAATAACGAAGGCTTATCATGTTGTATGATAGTAGTCCACAAATGGTAGTACGAAGCATAACGCACTCTGCTTGGAGGCATTTTTTCGTTATTCGAACCATAGGGAGGATCCAAATAAACTAAATCGAATCGGTGATTTGTTACCAAATTAAAAATATCTTCCCGAAAAACAGAATTTTTACCCTGTAAGGGAAATCGCAACGGCACCAGCATTTTTAAATCATTGTAGGATCGGGGTGACCATTCTGACAAATAGGCAGCATAATGACCCAGCGTACTGTCTACTTTGTCCAGTGCATTTATCAGACTGGTTAAAATCACACATTTATCCTCCCAGGCTAAATGCAGAAAATCAATTTCATCCCGTATTGCATCCAGCTTCATAGTATTTTTAACCTGAAACGGTTTTTTAAAATCGGTTTCTACTCCTCCGTAGTGATCCGTAAACCAACCTTCCACGCCCTTCAAATGATTTAGATAATCGATCAGTTGTTGATAATAGGCATTCGATTGGCTTGAAAGCAGATAACAGGTTGCAAATACCTCCGACCATACAGCAATATCGTTGGCAGTGGTTGAATACCCTTTTTGAGCAAATGCCTGCGACACTCTGGTAGAACCGCTAAAACCATCAAGCATGGTGTCAACATCCCTGAGGTCTGCCACCATTTCAAATATGTAGGGTAACAACTTTAGTTTCGAACCTGCATATTTAATACCTTCTGTTTTAGGTATTTCCATCTTTTAATTCAAGATTTAAACGTTCTATTTTACCTTCCCGTTTTTGCATGAATCTGTCTTATGTCAATTCTCAACACCTCCATGTTGCAGTAATAATTGTCTGATTTCAATCACTTTTCATGAATCACCTCATTATCATTTTCTAAATGATTTAAAAGTATTGTCATGCCGTGTTTCTTTTCATCCAGATCTTTCACAAAAGAAATAGTACCAAAAAAAACAACAGTTTTATACATATGAGCACATTCATCGGCTACATACCCTCCATCCTCAATGATTGTAGCACAAATCCTGTTATTTGTTTTAAAAAAATCAACTTTTAAGCCGTTAGGAGCACAATGAGCATATAACGATCTTTTTTTAGCAACAAATCCATAACATAAAGTAACAATGTAAGGTTCATTATCCCGGCACATTGAACTACCCACTATAAATACCAACTTCGAACTACTTTCTTACATCTTACTCCTTACCTCTTACCTCTTACTCCTCACTTCTCATTCCTCGCCTCTCATTCCTCGCCCCTATCTTATCATCTCCTTAGTAAGTCTTCGAACGATGGCATCTGTTTTCACATAATCATCATAACCCGGTTTGGCAATAAATTCGGATTTTGCCAGGACCTCTTCAATGATATCACTCATTTGAAGAAATCCAATCTTATCTTTTAAAAATTCAGCTACAACAACCTCATTGGCGGCATTGAGGATGCAAGGCATATTTCCACCCCTCTCCATCACATAATAAGCAAATGCTAAATTTCTGAATCGTTCCTGATCGGGTTTTTCGAATGTGAACTGAGAACAGGCATCAAAATCGAATCGTGGGAAATTAGTTTTTAACCGTTCGGGATAAGTAAAAGCATATTGAATCGGTAATTTCATATCCGGCATTCCAAGTTGTGCCTTGATGGAGCCATCAACAAACTGAACCATGGAATGAATAATGGATTGTGGGTGCACCACTACCTGAATTTGTTCGGGGGAGACTCCAAAGAGCCATTTTGCTTCGATAATTTCAAATCCTTTGTTCATCAGGCTGGCCGAATCAATGGTCACTTTGGCACCCATGTCCCAATTCGGGTGTTTTAATGCCTGCGCACTGGTTACATGTTCAAGTTCCTGCAAGGTTTTCATTCTAAACGGACCACCCGAAGCTGTCAGTATTAATTTTTCTATCGGGTTATTGCCTTCACCGGCCAGACATTGGAAAATAGCAGAATGTTCTGAATCGACAGGAATAATGGGGGCATTATACTTCGATGCCAGTTCACGGATCAATTCTCCGGCCACTACCAACGTTTCTTTATTGGCCAGTGCAATTTTCTTGCCGGCTTTGATCGCATTGATAGTTGGCTTTAGGCCCGAATATCCAACCATGGCAGTCAACACAATTTCAATAGGTTGCATTTCGGCTACCTGAGCAATAGAATCGGCTCCGGCAAAAACTTTTATCGGCAAATCGGACAGGGTGTCTTTTAGTTTTTTATAGTGATCTTCATTCCCGATCGCCACCATTTCAGGCTTAAATTTACGGGCTTGTTCAATCAACAGATCGACATTGTTATTTGCCGTCAGGGCATAGATTTCAAACAGGGATTCATTTTCAGAAATTACTTCTAAAGCCTGAGTACCTATTGATCCCGTAGAACCTAAAATAGCTATTTGTGTTTTTTGATCGTTCAGCATAATAATAATTTAAAATATTATAACTTCTTCCGGATCGACAGGTTTGCCTTGCTTCCATAATTCAAAATAAAACTGACTACCTGCCTTTTTCCCCGATGCATCACCTGTTATAGCGATACTTTCCCCGGCTTTCACCTCATCTCCCACCTTCTTAAGGACACGCGTATTATTTTTATATATAGAAAGATAATTATTTTCATGCTGTACCTGGATCACCCATCCATAATCAAATGTAAAGGCTGCATAGACTACCGTTCCGCCCAATACACTGACCACACTTTCGTTGGATGAAGTAATCAGGAAAATACCGTATTGTTTGTCTGCCAGATTGAACGAAGAGGAAACGACCCCGCTCGTCGGTCTGAAAAACACATACGAACTCTCTGTTGGTTTGGTATCTATACTTGCCAGATTATATTTTTCTTCTTTCTCGAATTTTTCGACAAAGTTCTTTTCCTTGTCCGATTTCTCCATTAAAATACGGGCTCTTTGTTTCAAGGCAATTGAATCGAGCGAAGCTATCGAGTCAACATCCATTTTACCGGTAATGATTCCCTTAATGATATCCAGATAGCCTTCCTGTAAATCTACCTGTTGAACCAACGAATCGGTTCGCATTGACTCTTTAATGATACTCGAACGATTTCCCGTCTCACCATATCCCGGCAAATAATGACTGATTGGAGTAGTAAAAATAAGAATGGTCAGCAAAATAAATGTAAGTACAATAAAGCTGGATACCAACATAAAGACACTGAACCTGGACAATCTGACGTGCCACGATTCTTCCAGTGTATTTTCATTCAATATCGAAACCCGGTATTTGAACCGTAGTTTTTCTATAAAAGGTTTGAGTTTGTTCGTTTTCTTTTTCATTGCAACATCATTCTTCAAGCCAAATGCGTACAAAAGTAGCGAAATTCAATGCATAAACAAAATGATATATCCCTAACTTGAAGGAAAAAACCGATTCAACGTATCTGATTCTTTTAATTGATCTCTTTATTGTTGATTTTTATTACTTTTGCCAACAATTAGAACAAAAAATAACCAAAACATGAAACGAATCGGAATTCTTTCGGATACTCACGGAATGCTTGACGACCGCATTCTGGAACATTTTGCCAATTGCGATGAAATCTGGCATGCCGGCGACTGGGGTTCTCTGGAAGTGGTGAACCGTTTGCAGGCTTTCAAACCTTTAAGGGGAGTATGGGGTAATATCGATGGATTTGATATTCGTTGTCTTTTCCCTCAACATAACCGGTTTATGTGCGAAGGCGTAAAAGTCTGGTTAACTCATATCGGTGGTTATCCGGGAAACTATGACCCGTTGGTACGGCCTGCCATCTACCAGCAACCTCCTAAGCTTTTTGTCTGCGGTCATTCACACATTTTGAAAGTTCAACACGATAAAAAACTGGATTTATTGCATATTAATCCCGGGGCAGCAGGTAAATACGGTTTTCAGAAAGTTCAGACCCTTATCCGGGTAGAAATTGATGGTGAGAAAATTCAAAACCTCGAAGTCATTGAACTGCAACCTAAACAAGTTGAAAAGAGACAATAACCGAAATCCCTTGCCAATCATTCGGTAAGGGATTTTTTTATCTCTGGATTTTTTTATGAATTGCCCAAACAATTTTTAAACTTAGTTGTTTAAAATAAAAATTCAAATCCGGTTTTGAATTTAAATGGTTTGGATTAGAGTTCTATTCCATTTACTAATCGGTTTTGGATTGGTTTTGGATTGGTTTTAGTTCCGAGGCTATTGCCATTTATCAGTCACTTAACATTCTTTTATTCGCCACTTATATGCCATATATCTATAAAGGTATATGGCATTTATATTGATCAAGAATGGATGTAGTATTATTGGCAAAAACGATCCAAAACCAATCCTAAACCAATCCTAAACCTTTCTGCAGTCATAAACAAGCTGAATCCTTTATGAAAACATTCAAATAATATTCTGACAGTGCTTATTTTCAAGCATCTTGAATGCTATGAGATGCTCTATTCGATCAAAGAACTTAATAAAACAGACCGTGACAACTAGTTTATGAATTTAGGGAGGATGTACCCTGTATTTTATAAATCTTCAATGGGTGTGAAGATTTTACAATTTACAATTTTCCAGGCTCTCAGGCGTCAATTCTTTATTTTTCCATGCAAGCTTACTGTGTGGATCCTTGTTTTAAATAGACAATGGCTTATCCCGACTCACAAGGAGAAAAGATAAGCCATTTGTTCTTAAACCATTTATTTCGGATTCTACATATTGAAATGTCAGAAAAAGAAACAATAAACTATTTCACTCCGCCCATCAACTTTTCTAACCATTTTGAAAGAATAAAAAGGATGATGGCAGCTACACCCGACATGATGACAAATAGAATAAAGAAATCATAAAGATTTACGATATGATATCCTAGAATGTTTTTTATTTTACCGGCTTCGGGATAAAGTCCACTGAGAGTACCTGCAAATTTATTGGCAGCTGCATTCGACAAATACCATACTCCCATTAATAATGAAGCAAAACGTACCGGAGCGAGCTTATTCACCATCGACAACCCGATAGGTGAAAGACAAAGTTCGCCCATGGTGTGTAACAAATAAAGACTTGTCAACCAGAGCATGCTTACTTTTACATTCGAATCGACACCACGGACACCAAAGGCGATTACCAGATAACCCATTGCGAGCAAGAAAAGTCCGATGGATTGTTTGAACGGAGAACTGGGTTCCATGCCACGTTTACCAAGAAAGGACCACAATAATGCAAAAAGCGGAGCCAGGGAAACAACAAATATCGCATTAAATGACTGAAAAGCGGAAGCAGGCATCACCCAACTAAAAATACGGCGATCCGTTTGTTCATCGGCAAAAAAGGTAAGCGATGCACCGGCCTGTTCGAAAGCAGCCCAAAAGAAAATGACAAAGAAAGCGATGATATAAATCACGAATATACGTAACCGTTCGACTTTGGTGAGCGACTTATCAACAATAATAAATACCGGAATAACGATACTCACTGCGAAAATGGACGACCCAATCCAGTCGGCTCCACTAAACAACGATAAAGTGGCATCACTAAAAGAGCTAAAATTCACAGAAAACAGGAAGAACAGGAACACAAAACCACCCAAAGCATAAACGATACGCGATTTAGAATTTTTTGTCAGAAGCAAAAGACTGATCTCTTCGTCTGTTTTTACTTTTTTTACAATATATTTATCAGGCGATAGTCCTATTTGTTTTCCTTCCGGAGTACACAGGTACTTATTTTTTAAAAGTTCGAAAACAATAACACTGACCAACATGCCGACCCCGGCAGATAGGAAACCCCATTTAAAGTCTCCCGGATTACCGGTATCACCGACAAGCCCACACCATAACGGAGCAATGGCGGCACCAAGATTAATACCCATGTAGAAAATCGTAAAAGCTGAATCTTTTCGGGTATCACCGGGTGCATAAAGGTGACCGACCATGGTGGATATATTCGGTTTAAAGAATCCATTTCCAAGGATCAAAGCACCCAATCCGAAAAACATTAGAAATTTTGCCAGGTCGGCATCTTTATAATAACTGGCACTGACAAACATCAGGAACTGACCTAATGCCATAACAATTCCGCCCCATAATATGGAACGCCTGTTTCCCCAATAACGATCAGCTACATACCCTCCTAAAAGTGGAGTCAGGTATACCAGACCTGTATAACTACCATAGATCTGAGCTGCAAAGCCTTTATCGAATAAAAGTGCTTTTGTGATGTAGAGCATAAAAAGTGCACGCATTCCATAATAACTAAAACGCTCCCACATTTCTGTGATAAAAAGAAGATAGAGTCCTTTAGGATGGCTTAGCTTCGGTTCGAAAGTTGACATAACCTTATTGTTTATATTTGAAGTTGACTACAAAAAAAAATTGAACCCTGAAAAATCCAGCGTTCAATTATTTCTGACTTATTGATTACTTTAAGAGCACAAAAGTATACAATTTGATCGAAAGATCAGACTTTTTAGACCATTAAATATTATTTTTATACAATTCCATTACAAATTATTTTTCCCCCGACAGAAAATCCTGCCACCTGATTTTCATTCCAGGATTATCTACTCTGTGAAAAGAGTTGATATATTATTGGTTCATAAGCAGATTGGCATCGTTAAAAATCAGAGGTACTGACGATATTCTGTTGTAATTTTCTTAGAAACCGGGGAACAATCCTGAAAAGTTTTATTAGTTAATTTACAACAAAATTTTACAGAATCATAGTTAATGCACAATTTAAGGGTACAACTTTCGGCCTGTGACGTTACAATCCTCTTTAAAATGTCATTTCAGGATTCGGGGCTTAACACCCTGCACTGTCATCACAACGGGCAGTATTTTCCCATTCGAATCAAAATGCATCATATCGATGCAGGTGACTCTCGAATTACCATCGGTTTCAGTTAATGGACGGCGGTGATAAACAATGTACCATTCATCGGTACCGGGGATATTGATTACCGAATGGTGACCGGCTCCGGTGGCAATTTTAGCATCCTGCTGCAGGACAGTGCCTATTCTGTTAAAAGGTCCGAAGGGTGTATCCCCAATGGCATAGGCAACGCGGTAATCGGGTCCGGTCCAGCCACCTTCCGACCACATGAAGTAATACTTATTGTTTCGGCGAAACATAACCGAACCTTCAACATATCCTTTTGGTGTAATTTCTTTAAATATTGTTCCATCAGGAAACGGAATAAACCCTTTGAAGTTATTTTTTAGTTTAACAATATTACAATGACCCCAACCCCCGTAAATCATATAATACTGACCATCGACATCTTTAAAAACGAACTGGTCGATTGGCTGCGCACCGTTATAGAACTTATCCAATAATGGTTTACCCAGATAATCCGTAAAGGGTCCCTCGGGTTTATCGGAAACCGCGATTCCAATTCCACCGACAGAATTATTATTTTGAATGTCATTCGCTCCAAAAAACAGGTAGTATTTGCCATCCTTTTTGGTAATAGCCGGTGCCCACATGGCTTTATTTGCCCATTTCACTCCGGTAGTATCAATAATCCGGCTGTGTTTTGTCCACTTCACCAGGTCGGGTGACGAATAGGCATCCATATATACCTGTTTTTCGTAAGGAGCCGAGTAAGTTGGATAGATCCAATACTGATGATTAAATATTGTAGCCTCCGGATCGGCATACCATCCGGGGAATACAGGATTACCGGCTGTTTGGGCCTGAACATGGCCGGTACAAAAAAGGAAAAGTAGTGCTACCGGCACGAATGACAACAAGGATAGGGAAAAATGCAACTGATTTAATAATTTTCTCATAGTAAAATATTGAATGGTAATTGTTTAAATGATGAAATAGAAGGGACCTGTTAAATAATGAAATAAAAACATTTGCCTGTACATGCTTTGATTCAGTCTATCCTACCGGATAAAAAGAAGTGTGGTTTTGTTTTTTTTTCAATATCGATTCCGGAAGCTGAAAAGTTATAACGTTAACTTTACTGCAATGGTACTTTCGAGGTTGTATAAAATGAATATAGTATAATAAACTAATTGCAAATTGAAAGGTTACCTGTTTTTTTCCCCCGGACAAATAAGTTTGTGCCTGGAGGTTGACCGGTTTTTTACAAGGGTTTATCTTTTATAAATAAGAATTTAAAAGACAAAACATATTTCTGTTTGCAACTTTAGTAGAAGAGTACATATCAATTTCTAAACCTGAATCTTGTATTTAGATGATAAATTTCAATTTAAGAGTTATTGACCTATTATTATTTTTACACAGCCTGTTTCCGGGAAAGAATAATAACAATGCAAATATAAAATAAAATTTTTATCAAAACGACAGGAAAGAACGAATTAAAATTTTGTTGATTTATCCCCTCTGCTCAAATTATTAGGATCCGGCAAACTCCGTTAATCAGAT
>Ga0302204_1000058_pt1 | contig 41709 bp, 31 predicted proteins | sample II_Fen_E1_2_FD_194578 | JGI IMG/M metagenome (GOLD analysis project Ga0302204, IMG submission 194578) | Peat permafrost microbial communities from Stordalen Mire near Abisko, Sweden - II_Fen_E1_1 | ecosystem: Environmental > Terrestrial > Soil > Wetlands > Permafrost | place: Sweden: Abisko...
AGAAGAGTTCAGCTGTAAAATATTTTCAGGAGAAATTGGACGAAGTTTCAAAGAAACTCAATAATGCGGAAGACGAATTGCTGAAGTTCAACACTTCAAACAGCATAATAAATTATTATGAACAAACGAAGCAGGTCACTACCCAGCACGAAGAAATTGAACTGAGACTTCAGGATGCAAAAATGAAAAATGAAGCTTCAGTGGCTGTTTTAAAAAAGGTTGAGAAAGAAATTCAAAACCGCTATTCAATAAATTTGAGAAATGTAGAAATTCTGACTATCCGGAAACAATTGGTGGATTGTAATACTGAAATTGCCCAAACCGAAATTCACAAAATTGATAATGGACCAAATTTGAGTCTCAATGTTTTATACAAAAAAAAGGTTGCGTTGGAGAAAAAACTCGAAAACTCTATAGATTCAATTTATAACTTCAGCAGTAACAGTCAGGGCATAGAATCAAGGAAATTACTTGACAACTGGTTGGATGCCGTAAAAGATTTAGAATCTACAACAGCCATATATAAATCAATGCAAATCAGGCAAGCCGAATTTATAAACCAGTTTAAACGTTATGCCCCATTGGGATCAACTACCAAAAGGATTGAACGACAAATTACTGTGTTTGAAAGCGAATATCTGGAAATTTTGAATAATCTGAACGCCGCTTTGCAGAATGAACAAAATACGGATATGATTTCTAATATGCGAATCACCGATGAAGCCAGGTTTCCCATAAGTGCAATTCCATCAAAGAAAAAACTATATATCATTATTGCGATCCTCTTTACATTTATGTTTTATGTTTTAGGAGTATTCCTGGTAGAATTGATGGATCAAAGGATAAAAACGCCCGGGAAAATTGGATTACTCACCGGTATTGACTTTTTGGGCGCATTTTGTTCAAATACAAATAATAAGTTCCTAAATACGGAAGCCATTCAACACAAATCGTTTTTATTTATTTTTGAAAAAATCAGAACCCGGTCGGTTAATAGTCATAAACCATTTATCATTCAGATTTTGAGTACCTGGGAAAGCGCAGGAAAAAATGCAATAGCAGAAATAATTCAAAATGAACTGGTAAAAAGAGGTCTTAGTGTAAAAAATTTAAACGTACTTTCAATGACTTCAGACAAAGACACAAATACAATCATCCATACTTATTACAATGCTAATCATTACAAGGACCTGCTTACTGTTGAGGATGAACATAAAGACTACATTCTCAGTATAATTCCGGCAATAAGTCTCGGAATTGACAATCCTGTTTTACTACAGGACGCAGATTTAAGTCTTGTAATTTATGATGCCAGCCTGACATGGTTAAAAGCTGATAATTTTTTCATACAAAAATTAAAACAACTTATTCCAAATCAACTCTATTCAGTTCTGTCAAATGCTTCACCCGACAACTTGGAAGAAGTTTACGGCGAAATACAAAAAGAACGCAGTAAACTGAGAATATCGATAAAAAAAGTACTGAAACGCATTTCATAATTCCGGCTTATGAAAAGGATTAAGAGTCTAATAAAACGTTCAAATAATATTCATTCACTGATTGGGAATGTTGTATTTGCGGGATTCAGTATGCTCCTTTTTCTATTCATGGTACGACTGTTGAGTAAAGACATGTATGGGAGATGGATTATTTTTATAACAACAGTATCGTTGCTCGACATGTTGCGTCTCGGACTAACAGGAACAGGTGCTATTCGGGCCATTTCAACCACATCAGATGAAGAACGGTTTCGAAACATTTCAGCTTCATACAAGTTAAGTATATATTCAACTCTTGTTATTACAGCGATATTTATCCCTGTCTATCTGATTTTAAAACCATACTTCGGTGATAGTTATTATTTACCGGTTTTACTTTACTATCCGTTGCTTGCCTTTGCTAATCTGGCACACATGCAAGCTACCAACTACAGTCAGGGGATGATTAACTTTAAACGGGTAATGATTATCCGTTCGTTGGTGGGATCATTAAATTGTCTCAGTATAGGGTTGTATATATGGTTTTTCAAAGTTACGCTAACGGGAATCATTATTACATATTCCTTTTCTGATATAGTAGCATCCATATTGGTGATTATTTTGAAATGGGACGGACGGCAGTATCTTAAATTCAGTTGTAAATCAAACATCATCAGTCTGTTGCATTTTGGGAAATATTCCACAGCCAGTTTTGTCGGGAGTAACCTGTTGCGAAGTAGTGACACGATTATAATAAGTTTGTCAGCCCTGTTGGGAGCTCCTGCAGTAGCTATTTATGCCATCCCCCTGAAGTTTGTTGAAATAATTGAAATTCCACTTAGAAGTTTAACTGCTACTGCATTTCCGAAACTATCTTTAGCATATAAAACAGGAAAAGCCGAATTCGGGAAAGTAATGAAAATGTACATTTCCTATTCTATTCTAATGTTAATTCCAGTAATAATAATAATTCCATTTTTCTCAGAAATGATTCTGAAATTTTTTGGAGGAAAAGGGTATGCCGACTCCTTGGAACTTCAAAAGCAGATTTTATATATTATTTCATTTTATATTCTGGCGTTGCCTCACGACCGATTCTCGGGTATTGCTTTATTTGCATTTAACAAACCGGGATTAAATTTTTATAAGATACTTATTATGCTTGCAATCAACGTATTTTTCGATATCATCGCCGTATTTGTTTTTAATTCACTCATTCTTGTTGCAATTGGTTCGGTGATTTTCACCTATATAGGCATTGGTATAGGGTGGTACTATATCAAAAAGTTCAGTGATTTCAGTCTTCGTGATTCAATTAAGGCAGTTGCCGACACTTCAGTTTATGTTTTTAAAATGGTTTTAAAACTTATAAAAACATAACATTTTAATCAGGGACATGGGACAAACAATAGAAACATCGAAGTATAACATGCAATACATTGCAACGGTATTTTTTACAGGTTTAATTATTACCCTGTTGCTTTGTACTGCCATGTTTTTCTTTGCTAAAGATAATCTGGTGGCAGGAATTGCCATATTATTATTACCGGTTCCTGTAATTTACATGTATCTGATATTTAAATACCCAAAAATCAGCTTTATATCTGTACTATTTTGTAATTATTTTGCAATTGGACTTTCGCGTTATATACCTGCTCCTGTAGGTCTATCGGTAGATGTCACACTTCTGTTAACTTTTATAGCCATTCTTTTTAGTCAGTTCAATCACAAAGTAGAATGGAAGTTTGCTGGTAAAGACCTGACATATATCGCGTTGATATGGTTTTTGATGACAGTTTTACAACTTATAAATCCACAGACAATCAGCCGTGAAGCATGGTTTTATGCTATGCGTAGCCAAAGCCTCTATATTCTACTGATTGTGCCATTAGTATACCTTATCTTCAACAAGCCAAAAGATATGGATACATTCATAAGCATTTGCGCATGGTTCACCCTTTTTGCTGTATTTAAAGGCCTAATGCAAAAATATATGGGTCTGGATCGTTGGGAACAACAATGGCTCAATCAGCCGGGAAATCTCAGCACACATATGCTCTTTGGTAAGTTGCGGGTGTTTTCATTTTTCTCGGATGCCGGAACTTATGGTGGAACAATGGGGTATTTCGGTGTATTATATGTCATCCTTGCTATACACGACAAACGGAAACGAAAAAAAATGTTTTATTACTCAGTAGGAGCTCTGTCTTTGTATGCTATGCTCATATCAGGCACACGAAGTGCTATTGCAGTTCCTCTTATCGGATTTGTGCTATATACCATTCTGACTAAAAAGTTTAAGATCATGATATTTGTAGGAAGCCTGGTATTTTCTATTTTTTTTATTCTGAAATACACTTCTATCGGACAGGGAAATTATGATATACGAAGAATGAGAAGTGCATTCGATGGAGATAATGCTTCACTAAATGTACGAAATGAAAACAGAAAAATATTTGCCAACTACCTTCAATCAAGGCCATTTGGAGGAGGGATTGGTTCGTCAGGCAACTGGGGATTGCGTTTTACGCCATATACCTTACTAGCACAGACACCTACTGATGGCTGGTATATCCAACTTTGGGCTGAGCAAGGTATCATAGGTTTAACAGCCTATTTAGTAATGATATTTTATTTTGTAATAAAGTCGACATTCCTGATTTTTTACAGAATAAAGAAACCTGATAATCTTTATAAGGCAATTGCTTTTACCAGCGGTATGTATGGGTTGATTGTTTCATCATACACTGCTTCGAGTCTCGGGCAAATGCCTAATACAATCATCGTTTTTACAAGTATGGTACTCATTTCATTAATGACTAAGTGGGAAAAAGAAGAAGCAAAAAAAAATGCAACCGAAAATTTTTCACGTGTTTAATTTATTTATTCCAGTACATATTGTAATAAATATAGGGCGTTGGAAAATAAGCACCTAATTAACAATATTTGATGTAAATATTGTGCTAAATATTTGATTGTATGAATAGTAATAATTAATTTCATACTGAATTAAAAAAATCGGATTAGTATAAAAAGAACAAAAACAAAAGAATTAAAGATTATTATTAACTTTTAAAATTTGCAATTATGAATATTACAATCGTTGGAACCGGATATGTCGGTTTAGTTTCAGGGGCATGTTTAGCTGAAACAGGAGCTACAGTAAATTGTATTGACGTAAATCAAAGTAAAATTGATAGTCTCAATAATGGTATCATGCCTATTTATGAGCCAGGTCTCGAGGATCTGGTAAAAAGAAATGTTCAAAAAGAAAGACTACTATTTAAAACTAAGCTTTCAGAAGTTGTAAATGAGAGCGATATCATTTTTATTGCTGTTGGAACTCCACCAGATGAAGATGGCAGTGCCGACTTAAAATATGTTGTCGGTGTTGCAAGTGAAATAGGACAAAACTTAAATCAATACACTGTAGTAGTTACAAAAAGTACCGTACCTGTTGGAACAGCAAAAAAAGTAAAAGCTTCTATTCAGGAAGAACTGGATAAACGGGGCGTTAACGTAGAATTTGACGTGGCATCTAATCCGGAATTTCTGAAAGAAGGTAATGCTGTGGAAGACTTCCTTAAACCAGATAGGATAGTAATAGGTATAGAAAGCGAAATGGCTGAAAAAATTCTGAAGCGCTTATATAAACCATTTGTTTTAAATGGTCATCCAATTATTGTTATGGATATTGCTTCTTCCGAAATGACCAAATATGCTGCGAATTCGATGTTGGCTACCAAGATCAGTTTTATCAATGAAATCGCCAATTTATGCGAAATAGTTGGCGCAGATATAAATTTGGTTCGCAAAGGTATAGGGTCTGATGCCCGTATTGGGAACAAATTTTTGTATCCGGGAGTTGGTTACGGTGGTTCCTGTTTTCCAAAAGATATTCAGGCATTAATTAAAACTGCAAATACACATGGGTGTTCTCTAAAAATATTACAAGCAGTCGAAGACGTTAATAATAATCAAAAGACAGTATTATTCAATAAGATTTCAACTTATTTCAACGGAGATCTTTCAGGTAAAACTATAGCTATATGGGGACTATCCTTTAAACCTGAAACGGATGATATGCGCGAAGCACCATCATTGGTATTAATTGATCAACTGGTTGAAAAAGGTGTAACAGTATGTGCCTATGATCCGATTGCTATGCCTGAAACACGACACTTACTTGGCGATAAAATCAGATATTGTAAAGACATGTATGAAACATTAATTGGAGCAGATGCACTAGCAGTTGTGACAGAATGGAATGAGTTCCGCTTGCCAAATTTCAAGGTAATGGAAAAACTAATGAACAATAAGGTGTTGTTCGATGGTCGTAATATTTTTGATGTGGAACAATTGATTGAATTCAATTATAAATACTTCAGTATTGGCAAACAACCTATTAATCTGTAACTGATTGTTTGAGAATTGTTTCATATACCAAACAAAACAGGTTTATGAAACAGAACAATATTTTCTCTAATCTTTCATTTTTCAAATTGAAAGTTGTAAGATTTAAATTATTTTTCTATCTAAGTTGAAACTCATCAATGAACCCGACACAAATGATTCCAATTTACTTAATAACTGTATATTATTTAATTCAGCTGATTATACTTATTCTACTGGCTTTAGCCACATTGTATATATTTATCTTTTCAGTGGCAGGGCTGTTTTATTTTCAAAGAAGTAATATTCCCCGAATGATGAAGAGGATAGTTGTTCTTATACCAGGATATAAGGAAGATGAAGTTATTGTCGAGGTATCAAAAGAAGCCCTCAAACAAAGTTATTCTCGGGAATTATATGATGTAATCATTATTGCAGATTCTTTTAAGCCTGAAACGATTGAGGATCTTAAAAAACTTCCTGTAACGGTAATAGAGGTTAGTTTTGATAAAAGTACTAAATCAAAAGCATTGAACAAAGCCATGGAACAAATCACTGAAAAGTACGATATTGCTGTTGTACTTGATGCTGATAATATAATGGCTTTTGATTTTCTTGAAAAGGTGAATGCTTGTTTTGATAAAAACATTAAAGCCGTGCAGGGTCATCGTTCTGCAAAAAACCTGAATACAAGTTTGGCTGTTCTAGATGCTGTGAGCGAAGAAATTAACAACCACATTTTCCGTAAAGGACATCGTGCTCTGGGTTTATCTTCTGCCATCATAGGTTCTGGGATGGCATTTGATTATCAATATTTTAAAAATCTGATGTTGGATATAAAAGCCATTGGAGGTTTTGATAAGGAAATAGAACTTAAAATACTCAAAGCCGGATACAAAATTGAATATGCACATGATGCCTATGTTTACGATGAAAAAGTTCAGAAAGCTGATGCTTTCACGAATCAACGCAAAAGATGGATTTCGGCTCAACTGCATTACTTCCGAAAGGATATTGTAAGTTCTGTTTTACATTTGATTATCAAGGGAAATGTTGATTACTTTGATAAGGCGATACAGTTTATACAGCCTCCACGAATACTTCTTCTCGGAGCAATTATAATTTCGACCATTGGTTTTACACTTATTAATTATTTGTATGAAATTCATCAAAAATTAAATTTGATTTGGTTCGTATTATTGTTTATTTGCTTTCTGACGTTTCTATTATCAATTCCAAAAAGATTTTACAATTTAACAACTGCAAAAGCATTATTAGAGCTACCTAAAGGCATGCTTTTAATGTTTGGTTCTTTGCTAAAAATTAAAGGCGCCAACAAACAATTTCTGCATACCAAACATTCATCTGCCAATTTAAAAAGATAATTAACTTGATATTTAAAACACCTTGAAATCTTTATGTTTGTGGTTTCTGCAAGTTAAATCTAATCATTGATTTGCTGACTCAACTGTTTGGTAGAATATATATCAATAAAACAATGATTCGATAACCGGATTGTTTTGAGAACTAACAATATTTATTATTCAAGAGTGTAACTTTAAAACAGCTGTAAAATGAAAATAGGCATTGAAGGACAAAGACTATTCAGAAAAAAGAAACATGGGATGGACATGGTAGCATTGGAGTTGATTAAAAACCTCCAGAAAATCGACACTCAAAATGAGTATGTGATTTTTGTGAAACCTGATGAGGACAAAACATGTATACCTTTTGCTTCAAATTTTAAAATAGTAGAACTTGTTGGTGGTCCATATCCGGGTTGGGAGCAGATAGCATTGCCAAGAGCAGCTGTAAAAGAAAGTTGTGATTTGCTTCATTGTACAAGCAATACAGGACCAATTATATGTAAAGTACCCCTGATAATTACATTGCATGATATTATTTATCTGGAGAGCATTAGTCTTTTCAAAAAATCCGGAACATGGTATCAGAAATTCGGGAATTTGTATCGTCGCTGGGTAGTACCACCCGTTGTAAGAAAGAGTATAAAAGTGGTTACAGTATCGGAATTTGAAAAGGAAAGAATACGTATCATTATGGGACTGGGAGATAATCTGACAACCATTTACAATGGAGTTGGTGAACATTTTATAAAGATAACTGATAAAAATATTTTACAGAAAGCAAAACAGAAATACAAACTGCCTGATAATTTCATGTTCTTTCTTGGGAATACGGATCCTAAGAAAAATACACCCAATGTACTAAAGGCATTTGCTGATTTTAACAGTCATTCTGAAACCAAATACAAACTCTTAATGCTCGATTATGACGAGAACGCTTTGATGCAAGTACTTAACGATATTGAACATATTGAGCTTCGTGCTGATATTGTAATGACAGGTTATGTCCCAAATTTGGAATTGCCTGAAATCATTAATCAATGCAAAGTATTTCTATATCCATCATTGAGAGAAAGTTTCGGAATTCCGATTCTGGAAGGTATGGCATGCGGAGTTCCCGTCATTACTTCCAATACTTCTTCGATGCCGGAAATTGCAGGTGATGCTGCACACCTTGTAGATCCAAAAAAACCCGAAGAAATTGTTACCGCTATTGAACGCATACTGAGTGATAAAATATACAGAGACTCATTATGCCAAAAAGGAATAGAAAGAGCTGCACAATTTTCATGGAAACATATGGCTGAGAAATATCTTGAGCTTTACAAGGAGATGACAAACAAGTAATAACACATGAGTATATGTTGAAGGGAGAAAATATAATATGTATTGCTAATACAAGTTGGTTTGGAAATTACGCCAAATCGACTGTCCAAATAATGGAGAGACTGGCTAGGCATAACAATGTTTTGTTTGTTGAGTATCATTATACCATTAAAGATATCATTGCAACCTGGCGCGGCAAACAAAATGCTCCGGTAAAAAGGTTGTTGGGGATTAAAAGCCTCGTAGAAGTCGATACAAATGTTGGTTCAAAAGTATTTAATCTTGTTCCCCCTGCGGGACTTCCAGTATACTTTCTCAAAAATGAAAAGATTTTCAATTTTTTATTCCATTTCAACTCCTATATATACAAAAAGGCTTTGCAAAAGGCCATTCGTAAACTAAATTTCCAACAACCGGTGATTATCACTGCATATAATCCTTTTTATGGACTTTCATTGCAGAACAAACTAAGTGAGAAAACATTTATTTATTACTGTTATGATGGTGTAGAATCAGTTTTTTTTGGAAAAAGGATTTTTAAGGTTGAAGAGATCTTTTCTAAATGTGCAGATGCTATCATTACCACTTCCGACTTTCTGAATAATGAGAAGTTAAAACTAAATCCAAATAGTTTTGTCGTGAAAAATGGAGTTGATTTCCCATTGTTTTCCAAATATGCAAAAACAGAAATCTATACCAGAAACAGGAAAAGAGTCGGTTTTATAGGCAGTTTAGACTCCCGCTTTGATATCGAAACTGTAGAATATGCAGTAAGAAAGCTAGGTCATTTTGATTTCGAATTTACAGGCGATATGAGGAATGAAACTATGAGAAACAGGCTTAGCACTTATCCTAACGTACTTTTTTTCGATCCGGTGAAACCAAATGCTGTACCAGAATTGCTTGCGAAGTATGATGTAGGAATAATTCCCTATATCGTCAATGAAGTTAATAAAAATATTTATCCATTGAAAATAAATGAATATCTGGCGGTAGGAGTGCCTGTGGTAATGACACCATTTGCCAATCTTCCTGAATTTGTAAATATGGTATCAGTATCGATTGACAAAGATGATTTTTGCACTAAACTAGTTTTTGAAACTGAAACTGATACAACTAAGAAATTAAGCGAACGGATTCTTTTTGCTTCAGACAATTCGTGGGATGCACGGGCTGAAAGTTTTAGCCAGATCATTGAGAAGTTTATTTAAATAGAATTTAATAACACTAAAAATTTCAGATTATGTATTACAGAAACATTTCAGACATGAATCAACTCATCCTGAAAAGGCTTAGTATTTTGCCTCGTGATTTTGATTTAATTGTTGGAATTCCAAGGAGTGGAATGTTGCCGGCAAACTTATTAGCTCTGTATCTCAGCAAACCATTTACCGATATACATTCTTTTGTCAATGGTCATATTTATAAATCCGGTGAACGTGGGCAATTTATCGATGTGACCTCTTTTAAAAAAATTCTAATAGTTGATGACAGCATAGCTTCCGGTTCTGCAATGCAAAAATCAAAAGATTTGATTAGGTCTGTACATCCAGATTTTGATATCAGTTTTTGTGCCATTTATGTAGTTCCGGGGAAAGAAAAAGCAGTGGATTATTATTTTGAACTAGTACCGTTACCCCGTTATTTTCAGTGGAATATTCTGCATCATACATCGTTGGGAAAAGCCTGTTTTGATATTGATGGAGTGCTTTGTGTTGATCCTGATAATGATCAGAATGATGACGGTCCAAAATACAGGGATTTTATTTTAAATGCCGCTCCACTGTATATCCCAAGCAGTAAAGTTGGAACACTTGTTACTTCGAGACTCGAAAAATATAGAAAAGAAACAGAGAAATGGCTTGAGAAAAACAATGTCAGATATGATAAACTGGTCATGCTGAATTTACCGGATATGAAAGCACGTCAAAAAGCAAACAATCATGCTGCTTTTAAAGCCGATACTTATAAGCATAATGAGTATATTCTGTTTTTTGAAAGTTCTATGAGTCAGGCACTTGAGATTAACAAAATAACAAAAAAACCGGTCTTATGTACCGAAAATTTCGAAATGATTTTCAATGCACAGTCGTTTGCTTACAATTTAAAAAGTGGAAAACATTTTCCATGGCTTAGAAGTTTCGCTCTAAAAATCCGAGATAAAATAAGAAAACAGAAAAAGATTTACAACTAAACTATCTTGAAATTTAAATATAAAACAGGGAATTATTATGAATATTCTTGAGATCATTTTTTGGATTCTGATAGGAATCATTTTTTATACTTATCTTGGCTATGGAATTGTTTTATTTTTAATGATAAAAATAAAACGTTTTTTCAACAGAAAAGAAACTGTTCAACTTAACGAAAAAGATTTACCTGAAGTAACATTGCTAATTGCGGCTTATAACGAGCAGGATTATGTAAAAGCGAAGGTTGAAAACACACTTCAATTAAACTATCCTGCCAAAAAGCTCCATCAGATTTGGGTTACGGATGGTTCAACTGATAAAACGCCGGATTTATTAGCTGCTTATCCTGAAATAGATGTGTTGCATAAACCTGAACGTAATGGTAAAATTGCAGCTATAAACCGTGGAATAAAGTTTGTAAAAACACCGATTGTTGTTTTTTCGGATGCGAATACACTATTGGGCAAAGAATCGATCATTAAAATTGCAGGAATGTTCAGTAATTTAAATACCGGTTGTGTGTCGGGAGAAAAGCGAATTATGAATGATGATAAAGAAGCTGCTTCGGCTGCCGGTGAAGGCATTTACTGGAAATATGAATCGAAACTTAAAAAGTGGGATGCAGAATTAAATTCTGCCGTAGGTGCAGCCGGAGAGCTTTTTGCAATTCGCACAGAACTATTCAACGAAGTAGAACCAGACACTTTGCTCGACGATTTTATCATTTCACTACGAGTGGCCATGAAAGGCTATAAAATTGATTATGACCCCGAAGCATATGCTATTGAAACTGCATCGGCGAATGTAAAAGAAGAACTGAAACGAAAAATACGAATTGCAGCCGGTGGCATTCAATCTGTGGTAAGGCTTTATCCATTGCTTAATATCTTCAAATACGGCATATTATCGTTTCAATACATTTCACATCGTGTTTTGCGTTGGACAATCACTCCGGTTGCGTTATTGTTAGTATTACTGATAAACATATTCCTGATTCCTATTTCAAACTTTTATATAGTAATAATTGCAATGCAGCTACTTTTCTATTTTTCTGCTTTCACAGGGTGGATACTTGAAAACAAAAGATTAAAAGTGAAAATATTTTTCATACCATACTATTTTTTTATAATGAATTATGCAGTATTTATGGGCTTTGGAAGGTATATATATAAAACTCAGAGCGTAAACTGGGAACGGGCAAAACGGACTTAAATCAACACAAATAATTATTAAAACAGAGTGCTATGAGTAGAATATTAATAACAGGCGGTGCTGGCTTTATTGGCTCACACCTTTGCGACAGACTTTTAAGTGAAGGTAATGAAGTGATTTGTTTGGATAACTTTTTTACAGGTCGAAGATTAAATATAAAGCATAATCTTTCTAATGGTAATTTTGAATTTGTCCGGCATGATGTTACTTCGCCCTACATGGCAGAAGTGGACGAAATTTACAACCTGGCTTGTCCTGCCTCGCCCATTCATTACCAGTATAACCCGATAAAAACAGTGAAGACATCAGTTATGGGTGCAATCAATATGCTCGGATTGGCAAAACGCGTAAAAGCTAAAATACTTCAGGCTTCAACCAGTGAAGTGTATGGGGATCCGAATATACACCCACAGACAGAGGAATATTGGGGAAATGTTAATCCAATTGGTAGCCGTTCGTGCTATGACGAAGGAAAGCGATGTGCTGAAACCCTGTTTATGGATTATCATCGTCAGAATGGAGTGAGAATAAAGATTATCAGGATATTCAATACTTACGGACCACGCATGAATCCAAACGATGGCCGGGTTGTTTCAAATTTCATTGTACAGGCATTACGCGGTCAGGACATTACTATTTTCGGAACCGGTAAACAAACACGAAGTTTCCAGTATGTTGATGACTTACTTGAAGGTATGATCCGCATGATGAATACACCTGACACAGTCATCGGACCAATAAATATCGGTAATCCGAATGAGTTCACCATGATTGAGTTAGCAACAAAAGTCATTAACATGATCGGTTCAAAATCAAAACTGATATTTCAACCTCTTCCTTCAGATGATCCAAAACAACGGCAACCAAACATTACGAAAGCTAAAGAATTTCTTGACAACTGGAATCCAAACATTCAACTTCAGGAAGGTTTAATCAAAACAATTAATTATTTTGAAGACGAGCTTAAATCAAGAAAATAAATAGATTAACAGTTTAAAGTTTGAAATATATTTAATTTTTAAAGATTAAAACTATGGAAGTTTTATACTCTGACAATCAGAATAATTTTAAGGAAAATCTCAAACAGATGGAGGTTTCAAATGAAGTTAAGTCTGTTTTGTTATTGATGACAAATGATAATACATTTTCAGTTGTGTTTTTGAATCCACTCCTTAAATCATTTACAAAACCAATTATTGGTGGAGTTTTTCATGAAATCATTTACAACAGCGAACAAAAAGGCAAGGGGGTTTTATTGGTTCCTTTGTCATTTAAATTAGAAACTGAAATTTTCAGCTTTGCAGACAGCAACCTGAATGTTTTTGAAAAATTAGATTCAGCATTCTCTACTAAATTAAATGATACTGGGGGTATTTTCATTTTTGTTGATGCATTTGTGCCACGAAAAAGTACATTTATTGAAGACTTGTTTAATTTTTTTGGTTTTAAATACTCGTTTTTTGGTGCAGGTTGTGGTTCTGATTCTTTTGTTTCATTTCCATGCATAATACACAATTCGGGTGTTTTTGAAAATGCTGCTGCTTTAGGTTATACTAAAGAGCACATTTCATTGGGTGTAGCCCATGGGTGGACTTCCGTTTCAGAGCCATTGAAAGTAACCGAATCGGATAAGAATAAAATTTTGTCTATAAATTGGGAACCTGCCTATGATGTGTATAAAAAAATTGTTGAAAACCATTCAGGCTTAGTATTTTACAACAACAATTTTTCTGAAATTGCAAAATGTTATCCTATAGGCTTGATAAAAATTGATGGCGAACAGGTAATTCGTGATCCATATACTACTCTGGATGGAGCATTATATTGCCTGGACAATGTTGATTCTGGACAGTATATCACTGTAATGAATGGAAATGCTGCCTCCTTGATAGAAGGTGCTGCAAAAGCAGCTGAGAAATGCGAAACTGGTAATAAAGACAAAGATATTATTTCAGAGTTTACTTTTTGTGTGGATTGTTTTTCTAGGGTCAATTTTTTAGAAAAAAATTATTCCAAAGAATTAAAAGCTATTGAAGGAAATAAACCTGTGTATGGAGTGGTTTCTTTTGGTGAAATTGCGAATGCAGGTGATTCTTTCTTAGAAATATATAACAAAACAATAATAGTAGCCGGATGGAAACACAACTTTTAAAATCTGAAATTTTATTAGAACTGATATTTTGTGCCGAAAATAAAGAAAGAGAGGATGAAATTATTGATAAGGTTTTGCATGCTTATTTGCGAAAACTTAATTGTTTTATGGTCTGTATTTTAAAGAAAAGTGACTCTCATTTTATCGAAAAACAATTGCTACCATTCACTTTTAAAAAAGATCCTGCCTGGCAGTTTATAAAAGACTACATTAAAGAATCTGAAAACAGAAACAATAAAGAATTATTCGAAGTGCTTCATGAAGACTTCTATTATTACATTTATCATTTGACAAATTACGGTTATCTAATAATTGGAAGAAAATACTTTTTTGATAATATTTTCATAAACGAATTTCGTCTGGTAGTTAACTTATTGAGCAAAAAACTTTCACAATCCATAGAAGATGAACGTAGACAACAAGCTGAGAAAAAACTTGTTGATGAACGGAGATTATTGAGAACCATTATTGACAATATTCCCATAAATATATACACCAAGGATTTAGAGTACCGTAAAACGCTGGCTAATGCATCAGAAGTTAAACATTTAGGTAAAAGTACTGAGTCCGAGGTGACCGGTAAAACTGATAGTGAACTTTACGGAAAGATTATTGGGAAAAACACCCTTATAGAGGATAAAAAAGTGTTGATTGATGGAGAATCAATACTGGCTGAAGAAAGATATGTTACCAACGACCGCTGGGCATTGGTTTCAAAACTACCGATAAAAGAGGAAGATGGTTCCATAACCGGAATGGTAGGTATAAGTGTCGACTTTACCGAACAAAAGAAGTCAAAGGATCAGACATTATTATTTTTGAATTTATTGGATAATTCATCGGATGCTGTGCAGGTTACACTTGAATCCGGTCAACTTTTTTATGTCAATAGAACAGCCAGTGAACGATTGGGAATTGACCCAAAAAATGCACAAAAATATAAAATAACTGATTATGTAAATAATTTCAAAACTTTAGATTCCTGGAAAAAACATGTTGATGAATTAAAAAAATGTGATATCATTACAACAGAAGGAATTAATATAAACCAAAAAACAGGAAACAAATTTCCAGTAGAGGTACAGGTTAAATATGTTGTTATAAATAGTACCGGCTATATTATTGCCAATTCCCGTGATATTTCGGATCGCAAATTGGCCAACGAAGCTTTAAAGGAAAGTGAAACCCGTTTTAGACATATGGCAGACAGCTCTCCTGTATTGATCTGGACGGCCGGTCTGAACACATTATGCGACTATTTCAATCAAACATGGCTCGATTTTACTGGCCGTACAATAGAACAGGAAATGGGCAATGGTTGGTCCGTAAGTGTTCATCCGGATGACTTGCAGCATTGCATCAATACTTATATTGATTCGTTCAATGCACGGATAAGATTCAGCATGGAATACCGACTGAAACATGCCGATGGACAGTATCATTGGCTACTGGATATTGGTAATCCCCGTTTCACTCCTGAGGGTTTGTTTATAGGTTACATTGGTTCGTGCGTGGATATCACAGAAATCAAGAATATTGAAAAAACACTACGTTACCAGACTATGGCATTAGATCAAAGTCCGGTAAGTATTGTTATGACCAACCTTAATGGAGATATTGAGTACGCTAATCCCAAAGCATGCGAAACTACCGGATATTCATTAGAAGAACTTCTGGGACAAAACCCACGTGTATTAAAATCAGGAGATACTCCCTCAATTGAATATCGACTTCTTTGGGATTCTATAACTCAGAATAAAACCTGGAAGGGAACTTTTCATAATAAACGGAAAAATGGTGAGTTTTATTGGGAATCCGCCGAAGTTGCACCAATACAGGATGCTCATGGAACCACAACAAGTTACCTGGCAATAAAAGAAGATATAACAGAGCGTAAAAAGCTTGAAGATGCATTACGCGAAAACGAAGAAAAGTACAGGATTATCTTTTCACAAAATCCACAACCCATGTGGATATACGATATGGAGACACTCAATTTTTTGGAGGTAAATCAAGCTGCAATAGATCATTACGGATATTCGAAAGAAGAATTTTTGTCCATGACACTTAAAGATATCAGATCAGCAGAAGATTTGAATGAATTTTACAATTCAGTGGAAAGAGCCAAATCAAGTGAAAGTACGGTAGAAGAATCAAGACATATCAAGAAAAACGGGCAAGTCATTGACTTGGAAATTACTTCGCAATCTATTCATTTTAAAGGAAAAAAGGCACGCCACGTATTATTAAATGATGTAACCAAGCGAAAACAGAATGAAATAAAACTTCAACAAAGTGAGTTAAAGTATAGACAAATAACAGAAAATATTTCAGATGTAGTATGGACAACTGATTTGCAAATCAATACGCTATTTATGAGCCCTTCGGTTGAAAAAATGGTCGGTGAACCGGTTGATAAATATATAAAAAGGCCATTAAGCGAAAAATTTACTGAAAAATCCCTAGAGAAAATGCAATATCTTTTCGCTTTAGAATTAGAAAAAGAGAAGGATCTTCGTTTTGAAAAGAGCAGAACACTTACGCTTGAAGTGGAACATTTTCGAGCAGATAAAAGCATATTCTGGGCCGAAATGAATATTTCTATTCTAAGAGATGAAAATGGAATTCCTAATGGAATGCAGGGAGTCACTCGTGATATTTCCCAACGGAAAAAAGCAGAAATTGAGTTGCGGAAAAGTGAAGAGCGCAAAGCTTCGCTTATTGCAAGTATGAGTGATATTGTTTTTGTACATGACAAAAATCTAATTATGAGCGAACTACATGTTCCTGTTGGTTTCAACAGGACATTAAATCTCGAGCCATATCTGGGTAAAACATTTGATGCCATTACCCTACCTCTTCATGCGAAAAGGCAAATAAAGAATGCATTAGTTTCATGTTTAACCAATCATACTTCCAATAAAATTGAATTCCATTTGGGCATGTCTTCAGAACGTAAATGGTTTGAACTTCACGCAACTGTACTTACACAGTTTGGAGAACAAAGTGGTGTAACTACTTTAATACGGGATATTACAGACCGTAAACTTGCAGAAGAGACAATCCGCCAACAGTTAAAATTACAGGATATCTTAATCCGGATTTCAATGATTTACATCAATATAAATCTGGAGAAAGTTGAAGAAGCTATTCAAAATTCGTTGAAAGAACTGGCTGAATTTGTAGGAGCTGATCGGGCATATATTTTTGATTATGATCTGGCTGAAAACTCCGCGACAAATACTTATGAATGGTGCTCAGAAGGAATAACACCTGAAATCGATTTATTGAAAAAGATACCTTTAGAAGAGCTGCCTTATTTCTATGGAAAACACAAAAAAGGGGAAGAACTTTGTATAAACGATGTTTACCAATTAACAGATGAAAGTTCCGGCAGTTTGAGAGCTGGTTTAGAAGTACAAGGTATAAAAAGTCTTATATCCATACCCATGATGACTTCGGATAAATTAATTGGATTTGTGGGTTTTGATTCTATGAAACAGAAACATTTTTATACTGACAAAGAAAAAAAATTGTTGGAAGTTTTCTCTCAAATGCTTGTAAATATAACAGAAAGAAAAAGAAGCGAATCTTTATTAGTGATTCAGGAAGAAAAATACCGGAATATCATTTCGAATATGAATCTGGGAATAATTGAGGTGGATAAAGATGAGAATATCCTTTATGCAAACCAAAGTTTTAGTACGATATCAGGTTATAGCATTGATGAGTTATTATCCATGAATACCAATGTGTTTCTACAATCAACAAATGAAAACAAAATATTGTCTGATAAACGTAAAATCAGAGAAAAAGGAATATCTGACAGTTATGAACTTGGGGTAAAAAACAAATTGGGTGAACAACGTTGGTGGCTTATTAGCGGTGCACCAAATTTTAATGACAATAATGAATTAAAGGGAACTATAGGCATTCATCTCGATATAACAGAGCAAAAAATGCTTGAAAAAGAACTTGAAAAAGCTGTAAAGAAAGCTGAACAAGCTACCAAAGCTCAGGAAATGTTTCTGGCCAATATGAGTCACGAAATTCGCACACCTCTGAATGTAATTACCGGTATGGTCCGCGAATTAAACAAGGAAAACCTCACTAACCGACAAAGGGAATACGTGAAACATTCTGAAACTTCGACATTGCATTTATTGACAATAGTCAATAACATATTGGATATGTCGAAAATTCAAGCTGGTGAATTTGCTCTCGATGTGAAAAACTTCAGCATGGCTTCGGTTGCTACAGATGTATATAGCATACTACATTCAAGGGCTGGTGATAAAAAACTAGATTTTAGACTGAATATTTCCAAAAACATTGAACATGCACTTATAGGTGACCCCGGGCGATTGAGACAAATTTTAATTAACTTATTAGGGAATTCAATTAAATTTACTGACGTCGGTCATGTTGATTTAAATATACAGGTTGTTAATACAAATAATTCTTTTCAACGAATACTTTTTGAAGTCGTTGACTCAGGCATAGGCATGTGTGAGGAATTCATCAGTAAACTATTTGATAAATTCTCACAGGAAGAAGCCTCATCCAACAGGCGTTTAGAAGGATCAGGATTAGGTATGAGTATTACCAGAGAACTGGTACAGTTGATGAATGGAAGTATTGAAGTTAAAAGTCAGAAAGGAATTGGAACTCATATACGTTTTGAACTGAACTTTCCTGTTGGCGATGAATCAAAATTAGTAATTAAAACAAATAAAATCAGTAAAAACAGCTTTGAGGACGTAAAGATTTTATTGGTAGAAGACAATGAAATGAATCGTTTTATTGCCATTCAAAGCCTAAAGAGAACCGGATGTGTAATCACGGAAGCTATAAACGGACTTGAGGCTATTGAAAAGCTAAAGGAAGATACTTTCGATATTATCTTAATGGATATTCAAATGCCTAAAATGAATGGAATTGATGCAACGAAATTTATCAGGACAGAGTTAAATAATGAAATACCAATTATAGCACTAACTGCGAATGCATTTAAAAATGATATTGATTTATATTTATCTATTGGAATGACAGATTACCTGATAAAACCGTACAAAGAAGAGGACCTGTATCGGATTATTGATAAATTCGTAAAAAAGAAAGTTTCAATAGTAAAACTTTATGATGTAGGGCTATTGGTTCAAATAAGTCATGGCGATACTACATTTGTTTCTACCATGTTGAATTTATTTGTAAAGTTGGCGAATGAAACTATTGAAAAATTTGTTGAAGCGCAGATAAATCATGATTTAGATTCGATTCATAAGATTGCACACAAAATAAAGCCCAGCATAGACAATCTACAAATTGTAAAAATAGCAGAACCAATCCGACAATTGGAGAAGTATAATCTTGTTGAGAATTCAGAATCTGCTTTGAGTGATTTAATTAATGACGTGATAAAAGTTTTGGAAAATGTTATTGCTGATATAAGTCAATCTTAAATTATTTACAAAGACTGACGCGGTTGCTCGCTACAACTGTGTCAGCCTTTTTTATATCCCGTTACTTAATCTAAATATTTCATTCAACTTATTGTTTGAGGGTTGTCCTTATATCTTATGAAAATAGCGGGAACCAATGAATTGATTTAATTTATCATTGGAATATTTGAATTTATTGAATCCTGTATTATCAATGAATTCACACAAGTCTCTAAAAAAAAAGAAAGGAAAAGCAGATTGCAGTTCCTTTCATTCTTATAGATATATGACCATTCCGGTCAGATTATTCTCACAATTCTATCTTCCTTTTATAATTCTAAAGAGGATGGATATAATGGCTAACACCAGAAGAATATGAATGATACCCCCGGCACTGTAAGCAAAAAATCCAATCGCCCAAAAAATAAAAAGTAGAAGTGCTATTAAATAAAGTATATTGCTCATATTCGTAAATTTTCAACGTAGGTTTATAATAGTGGATAATATAAATATTAAATCTATTTATTCTTTTATTAATTAAATGATGCAGACAAATAGAAATTTATAACTGCATTATTTGCATCAGGAAACGTATATGTCGAATTTAAAAAGGTTTTAGTCTTACCAACCTTCGTCAATCCGTAATTATAACGGGCACCCATGGTGAATGAGCCGACATCTAATCCTGCCCCAATAACAGCTCCGGCATCAATACGGTTATAATCGTTTACATCCAGGTTTTGTTCAAAGTTGAACAGATTTACATTAGCCTGATTTTTAACTTTCCCATCAATCAGATAAGCTACATACGGACCAAACTGGATATTAAGCAAGTTAGTCACCTGAACGACACAGAGAACAGGAACTTCCAGATAGGTCAGATTAAATTTGGCAGTACCATCAACAAACAGATTGTTATAGGTCACTGAAGCCCCTTTGGTCGTCACAGATAATTCAGGTTGTATGGCGAGAAAGTTTGTGACCGGTAATTTATTAAAGACTCCAAGATTAAAACCTGTTAGCATATCCGAACTTTTTGCATCGGAAGTATAAAGATTTGAAAGGTTTAAACCTCCCCGAACACCAAATTGCATTGTTTTTTTGTCCTGAGCATGACAAGGCGAAAGGATCATACTCAAAAGTAAAAATGAAACTAAAAGTAGATTAAATGGCTTTTTCATATTTTTGTGTTTTAAAAATGTAGATCAAATAATTTATGTACAAAGATACTATTCTTTACATCCTATAAGTTTACATAATTTATGGAAATAGTTACATAATTCACACATCCGCCTTTTTGAATCCTTTATTCAAGGACATAAAAAAAGCAGGCAAATTTGCCTGCTTTTTTTAGAAGAGAAATTCTACTTCTTTATATGTTCATCGGTTAAGCTTTTCAAAGTCTTACCCAGTTGATTGATGTCACGGTTAAAATCACTTTTAAATTTACCCCAATCGGTATGGGTTTTTTCATAATTACCTATCCTGGTTTTAAGATTTTGATTTTTCAATTGAAGCGAATCAATTCTGCGGGCATACACTTCATCGAGGGCTGAACCGGGTTTGTTCATTTTCAATTTAAGTTTTGCGATACCCACTTCGTTATTCTTTATTTTTAATTCGGATTCCAGTTTAAATGTTTTGAATTCTTCTTCTGAAGCAACTTTCTGTGTCACTTTATTTTCATTATTCTGAGCCGTATTTAAATTTTCAAGTGCCGTTTGAGTTTTATTCCGGGCATCTTCTTTCTTTTGATCATTGGACATGCAACTGTTTAGCAGAACCAATGCAAGAAGCAAACCTATAGCTTTTAATCTGTTCATAAATATTAAGTATTAACTTTGGTTGTTGAATTTAATTTTGGGAATAAAGAATATGATTAAAAAATTTCAGAAAGAATTTTTTAAAATTAAATGGATGATATAATATCACGTAACTCTTCTTTTGTCTTACTGAGCTTGATTTCAAGTCGTCCAAACATTTCTTCTTTGGTACCTTCAGCAAACATTAAATCGTTGTCGGTTAAAGCAGCAAATTTTTGTTTCAGTATACCTTTCTGTTCGTCCCAATTTCCTTTTATTTCGGTAGAGTTCATAATGTCATGAATTAAAAAATGAATAAATTTTCACTACACAAAGATGGCAATATTCTCAATATTTTGATTTACACAATTTTTGAAAAGACTTACATTATTCACACATATTTAACAGATAATTAAAATATTGGTTATAGAAACACATGAATTTATTGTATGCATTCAAAATAGTTTTTATATAAAAAACGTTCTGTTGAATTGCAGGACGTTTTTACTCAAAAGGACACATTCAGTTTTTATTGTTGCGATATAAGTTTACCGGATTGTATAATTTTGTTTTTATCTGTCAGTTTATAGAAATAAACCCCGGTCTTTAGACGGCTCGTATCAAGGGTAATAACTTGTTTGGATACTTTAGAATTCATCACCTCTACTCCCGATGCATTGTAAATTCGGAAATCACAATTCATATATTTTGAATCATTCTTTAGATTAATGGTTGTGAATGTTCCAAACGGATTAGGAGCCACTGTAAGTTCAAAAACCGGGTTTTGGGTGTCTAAATTATCAATGGCAGTACTAACTCCACTATATGGATTAACGACAGTTGAAGAAGTAACCGAGATAGAACCATCGGTCGTAAAAGCGGCACCATCGAGCAAACAGCCCGGCTTCATAACTATCGCACCATTATTTACAACCACCATGCCTCTGAATACACTATTCTCATTCAAAGTGATGGCACCTTCAATCTTCCAGAATATATTTTTCGGGGTTGCACCATTCATTAAAATGACTCTTGAGTTAGCAGCTGTTGTGAGAGCGCCATGTATCTGAATAACAAATACAGCATTCGGATCACCAATTCCATTCAAATAGAGAGTATCAGTAAGCATCGTAGCTGCATTAAAATGATAGACCTGAGGTGTCAGGATCATATTATGTCCAAACTGATCGGAATTAAGTAATTCCACATTGGGCACCATTAAATTAAGCGAATTATAAAGAGTAAGCAAATCACCCGAACACATATTCGTTGCACCGTCAGGAATGGAATGAATGATGCCTTTCACATGTAAGGCATCAAAACCGGTAGTCTGACCTACATTTGTACCCAAATCACCAGTAATAAATGTAATACCTGAATTGGATACTGAGCCATTTGTAGAATACAAGGCATAATTTGTTGTTAAACCCATAGGAGGTATCGTTGCATGGGTCATTTCGCCGGACAACGAAGATTTGTTTGCAACATCATAAATACGACTATAACTTTTCACCGGTTGATAAAACAGGGCTATGACAGTGATCAGAGTAATTAATTTTGTTTTCATATGACTAATTATGTTTAAGTATGTATTAATAAATAAACCATCAAAACATACAAAAGTATGTAACTTTAAAAGGCAATTTGTTACATAAAAAAGTAAATAATTTGCAATATTCACACATTACATAAATAAACATATAAAAACAAAAAAAGCCCACTACAAAAATGTAATGGGCCTGATAGTATCTGATAATCTTATTGTTGAGAAATCAGTTTGCCTGATTGAATAAGTTTACCGTTAGAAGTCACCTTGTAGAAATATATTCCTGAACGAAGGTTACTGGTTTTTAGTGTTGTTACCTGACTGGTAACCGGTTTATTGATAACCATTTTTCCTAATACATTGAATATGCTTAACTCATAGTTAATGGTTGAAGAAGCATCATTTAGACGAATGGTTGTAAATGTCTTAAAAGGATTTGGAGCAAATGTGATCATTTTATTTTCAGCATTCGTAGAAACGTTACCGATTTCTGTAATGACACAAGCTGCAGGCATTGTAGCTGTTATAGAAGCTGTGGAAAGTGCACCGGTAGTTAGCAATGCTTTGCCGTTCAGGACTACCCCTGTGTTGATTGCACCAAATGCACCGTTATTACAGATAATCGTACCACAGAAAACGGAATAGTTGTTTATGTTGACTGCTCCTTCAATCTTCCAGTACACATTTTTAGCCTGAGCCCCATTGATCAAAATAACTTTTGAATAAGTACTGGTCGTTAAAGCGCCATTAATTTTAATCACAAAAACAGCATTTGGATTTCCCTGTGCATTGAGGTACAAGGTATCGGTAAATGTACAGGCGGCTTTCATAATGTACATATGGGGAGTCAGTACCAGAGATCGCCCAAATTGTACAGGATAAATCAATTCAATATCATCAGGCAATGTGTTCAGATAATTGTAAGCACTTAATAAATCGGTTGAAGCTTGCGAAGTAATTCCATCAGGAATAGGATGTACACTACCGGTTACTAAAAGTGGATCAAAGCCGTTGACCGAACCTACATTGGTTCCAATACTACCCAGTATGGTTGATATGCCTGTATTTTCGACAGGGCCGTTTGAAGTAAATAAGGTGAAACAAGCTACAGATTTAAGATCGGGAGCAATCGGACCTGTAAGATAAGGGCTGGCACATCCGGTAGGATTATAAGCGAGTGTTCCGTCCACAGTAATTGCTCCGGCAGTAGAGAGTACACGTCCTTCAATGGTGTCACGTGTTGTGGTTATAATAGCCGAGTTGTTTGCAATAAGTGTACCCCTCAGAAAAGTACCCGGAGCCAGACTGACTAATCCTTCTACTTTCCAGTAGACATTACAGGCCAGAGCACCATTCTTTAAAATGACTTTAGATTCGGCACTTGTTGAAAAAGAACCATTTATCTGGAAAATAAAGACGGCATTCGGATCATTCTTAGCATCCAATGTCAGGTTTGAATTTAAAGTAGATGCACTTGGTATTGAATAAACGCCTGGTTTAAGAATAACACCATTTCCCAGTAGAGGGGCTATAAAGTCTGTAGGAACAGCACTTTCCAATTGATTATAGGCAATCAGTAAATCAGCAGCACACGCTGCACTGGCGCCATCTCTATCATGCATAATACCATTTACGTTACCAAAACCGGTACTTGAACCATTATTGGTACCAACGTTGCCGGTGAGTTGAGAGATACCGGTGTTGCTTACTGAACCGTTCGTTGAGAATAGGACAAAATTGGCAGCAGTACCTAAATTAATTGACTGACCAAAATTGGCATTTGGCATTAAAAACAGCAAGACTGCTGTTAATGAAATAAGTAATTTTGTTTTCATTGAGATTTATTTTACAATGTGAGAATATTTTCACATCGTTACAAAGGTAAATGTATTTTTTTTTCAATACTTACACAACTATAGTTATAAGTTGCATAATTCACAGGTTTAGAAAAGACTACATAGTTCAAGCAATAGGATATCACTTTTGAAAAGTATTAAGTCAATCCTTATACATACTCGAATATCAATCGAAGAATAATTCTTAACCATAAAATCTGATACATTGTTTAACTTTATAAAAGTCAATATTTACCAACATAAATTATCAATAAATAAAAAAAACCACTACTTAAAGGCAGTGGGTTTATTAAATGATATAAACAATTTATTGTTGAGAAATCAGTTTGCCTGATTGTATTGTTTTGTTATTTTCAATAATCTGATAGAAATAAATTCCCGAATGAAGATCAGCCGTTTTTAGAATAGTTGATTGTTGTGATACTGGAGTATTTATTACTTCTTTACCCATAGTATCAAAAATTCTCAATCTATAATTGTTAGTTTTAGAAGCATCGTTCAATGTTACAGATACAAATGATTTAAATGGATTTGGAGCTATAACAAGTACATTATTATTTTCAGCATTTACAGAACCAATTCCACTGATCACATCAGTTGGATTATGAACTGTGATAGCACTACATGCAAAACTGCCATTGGTAGTCAGCACTCTTCCATAAAGTGTCACTCCGGTATTAATCTGAACGGCACCATTGTTGCAAATGATTGTTCCGCATATCACCGAATAATCATTTAAACTCACTGCACCGTCGACTTTCCAGTATACATTTTTTGCTTGGGCGCCGTTGATTAATAACACTTTTGCATGAGTGCCGGTTGCGAATGCTCCGGTTACCTGGATAACAAAAACAGCATCAGCATTTCCTTGTGCATTCAGATAAAGTGTATCGGAAAGAACAGTTGAACCTTTCAGTACATAGGTATGAGGAGTAAGAACCAGTTTATTACCCAACTGTGCCGGATAAAGAAGTTCAATATCGGAAGCAAGCAGATTCAGTGAAGAATAGACATTAAGCAAATCAGCTGCACATGAAGCAGTTGAACCATCAGCCGGGGCATGTATGACGCCGGTTACTGTTAAAGCATTGAATCCTGTAGTCAGGCCAAGGTTACTTCCTACATCTCCTTTGATAGTGGAGACACCACTGTTTGTCATTGTACCCTGGGCTGTAAACAGCGCATAATTTGCTATAGTAGCCAGTGTTGGAGCTGTTGGTCCGGTAAGAAAAGGACTACCACCAACAATTGGTGTATAAGCTAAAACCTTGGTGACATTCACAGCACCGGAGATAGCCAGTGCCCGACCTTCGAGAGATGATCCCGAGTTAATAGAAATTGCTGCATTATTCGCAATAACAGTTCCTTTCATAGAAGTTCCTGAAGCCAGGCTAACCAAACCTTCCACAATCCAGAACACATTAGATGCCTGTGTTCCATTTATAAGTTTTACACTTGAGTTGACATTGGTAGAAAAAGTTCCACCAATTTTAAAAATAAATACTGCATTGGGATCATTTTTCGCGTCCAGTGCCAGATCTAAGTCCAGTGTTGAATTACCGGCAATGGCATAAACTCCCGGAACTAATGTTGTACCATTTCCAAGAAGAGGGGCGTGTGATAAGTTTGATACAGTACTTTTCAATTGATTATATGCAAGTTGTAAATCGGAAGCACATTTTGCTGTTGCAACATTACTGCTGTGCATGATGCCGTTGACATTGCCGAATCCAGTGCTTGAACCGGAGTTAGAACCTACATTGCCGGTAAGTTGCGAACTACCTGTATTACCAACTGCTCCAACTGTCGTAAAAAGAACAAAATCAGCAGCGGTACCCAAATTGATATCCTGTCCAAAATTTGCATTAGGCATTAAAAACAGAAAAGCTGCAGTTAATGTAAGAAGTAATTTTATTTTCATTATGATTTATTTTACAATGTGAGAGTATTTTCACATCACGACAAAGGTACTCGTCCTTTTCAAGGATAATATTACATAACTCTTGGAAATTGTTGCATAATTCACACGTTAAGACTAGGAATGAGAAATGAGGAACGAGGAATGAAAGTAGAAAGGTAAGAGGTAAGAAAATACAAATTTGTATGATTCGTACTTAATTCGTTTTATTCGTATTTTTCCTATCCTTTTTATATTCCTTTCGGGGATTTTCGTTATTTAGTTTATTCATTTTTCGGTAGGCTTTTAGTAATGATGCCGGCAATTCTCCTTTATACGATATTTTATAGAAGGAAAATCCATTGAAAGGAATTACATTTTCGGAGTGTGTGAATCTGACCTGTTTCTCTACTCCTTTCTTTCTGAAACTGTTCATAAAAGAATTTTCACGTGCTTTATTCATCAGTTCTAATTTTCCATCTATTCTTTTAGAACCTAGCAGCAACTCACTTTTTTCCTGTACAGTATATATCAAAGGATCTTTTGTTTGCCTATCTAAATAACGTAAAAAAAGTCTATCCTTGACGGACATATACTCTACCCGGGTAGAATCATTACTATTAAAAAGTGTGTTGCTTTTATGATGGGAAGCCAGAAAGTACTTTTTCTTTGCTTCAAAAAGCAGAATATACTCTTTTTCTTTTCGCATATAAAGTTGAGGGTGAACTTCGATGGAGGCTTCTGGGTTTTTTGCAAGAAAGTGAGCTATCTTTTTTAAAAACTGCTCTTGATTTTTATCGATAATGCCTGTATGCATTTCCCAATTCAGTGAAAGTGATTTCTCTATTTCAGCTTCAACGTTTCTTACCATAATCCGATAAGGAGTTGTTGCCGGTTTAGCCACAATATTTTCGAGTGAATTCCATATAATATCTTTCAAATGCAATTTTGGGCTCTTCAGGTTGCCGGTTATCGGAACCTGATAATCTATCACATTTCCCCGATCGCGAACAATGGCCATAACGAGCCACATAGGGAGCCATTTTGTATCCTTATTACTGATACGTCCTGTTACCCGCGGATCGATAATTTGGAGGTGGTTTTTACTCTGTATAGTGCTTTTTCGTACATGCCATGCACCATTTAGCTCAATAATTCCCCTGTTCAACGGATAAGAAGTCAGGGATATCAGGTATGGATTAAATAATGCGGCCGATACATGTTGAAAATGGTAATTTAAATCAAAATTGCCACTATCTTTTGGATTAATACTTAACCCGATCTTTATACTTCCTGAAGGTTTGATGTTACTGCTGAAACTCACAGTTACCCTATCCAGGTTTTTATCAATTGAATCGGAGATTACAGTAATCGGAGTCATTTCACCTTCAAACTTTTCGTTCAATGAAAAATCATTGTAGATAAAATGGCCGTTGTAAAGTGCTAATCGGTTAATTTTATAATTACTGTGAAAGAAATTCTTAGAAAGCAAGGCGATGTAATTTCCAATTGTTGTTAAAAGATTAAATGTAGACGAATTTGCATCCATACCCGAATGGTTTCTACCTTTCTTCACAAACATTTTACGAATGTTATCAAGCTCATCATACCGTTCGTATTTGAAATACGGATGTGTGAGCGATACTGAATCGAAAAGATATTTATTGTCTTTTGGACTCAGTTGAAATACGGATAATTGTAATTTCTCGAACGAACCGATATCAACCTTTGAATTTTTACCAAAATGGAATTTATTGATCGCAATCATACCGGTAAAAGTTACGTCGTTGGCATCCTTAAAATTTCCCTTTGCTTTCAGATTAGCTTCCAGGTTTGCCGAAAAGGTACCATAGTTCTTTGAATCCTTGATGTATGGTTCCAATACTTTTAAGTCGAACGAATGAACAATGACATATAAACGATAATTCAGATTCTTTACATTCATAGAAAAATTACCTTTCAGATCCCCTTTGCGGGTTCCTGACAGAAAAGAATATTTCACATCAATAGAATCAGAATTCCAACGTTTTCCGGGACAATCGATATCAAGATTTTTAATATAGTAATTAATCGGAACTGATCGTTCACGGTAATGAATAATTCCGTTTCTTATTTTTATTCCAAGTATATTTACATGAATGCCGGAGGGTTTATGGTTTGATTTCTTCGGAGTAAATTTAAGTATAATGTCATTAAAATTAAACTTTCTCTTGTTTTCATCCACCATTATGATTGGCTCAACCAGAGTTACAGTTGAAATCTCTATTGTTTTGAAAAGTAATTTATGGATTGAAATGTCGACGTTTGCTCTTTTAGCAGTAATAAAAAGGCTGTCACTTTTATATTCATAAATTTTCAGGTTGCTGCAATGAAAGTATCCGGTAAACGGATTAACATATACCCGGTCTATCGTTATTTTACGACCAGTGAGTTGTTCATCATATTTTTCTATTAAATGTGCGGCGATCGGTGAAATCAATAAAATGATGCATACACCTATGATCAGTATGATACCCAAAATGATGGAACTGGTTTTTATGAGTTTATGCTTTCTATTCATGGATTGTCGTGCTTCTTTATAAAATAATTCAATTTACAAAGATTGAAATTTTTACAAACAGATTTATTACAAAATTTCCATAAAATGTTACATGATTCACAGATATAGGGTAGTTGGTAGTTGTTGAAACTTACTTCCTCATCTCTCACTCCTCTCTCCTCCCTCCTGTGTCAACACATATCAGCACCGGGTTTACCAATTTTAGCCAAACCACCTTCCGAAGTTTCTTTGTAAAGACTCGGAATATCTTTTCCGGTTAAACGCATTGTTTCTACCACTTTATCAAAGCTGATGATATGTTTACCATCCGAAAGCATAGATGCCAGGTTAGCATCCAAAGCCCGCAATGCCCCAAATGAATTACGTTCGATGCACGGGATTTGAACCAATCCACAAACCGGATCGCAGGTTAATCCCAAATGATGTTCCAACCCCATTTCAGCAGCATATTCTATTTGTTGGGGGCTTCCGCCGAAAACCTGATTCGAAGCAGCAGCCGTCATAGCACAGGCTGAACCTATTTCACCCTGACAGCCCACCTCTGCACCCGAAATTGAAGCATTTATTTTAATCACGTTTCCAAATAAACCGGCAGTAGCCAATGCCTGGAGTATATTTTTATCTGAGAATTCGTGATAGTTTTTCAAATGATACAATATGGCAGGCAATACTCCCGCCGAACCGCATGTTGGAGCAGTAACCACTTTAGCACCACTTGCATTTTGTTCGGCAACAGCTAGAGCATATGCCATTATCAGGCATCGATTCTGGAGGCTTGTCTTATAACTTTTAGCTTTTACCCAATAAGAGGCTGCCTTGCGTCTTAAATTCAGTTCTCCGGGCAATACACCGTCATTATCCAGTCCTTCCACGACCGACATTTGCATTGTTTTCCATACTTCGTTCAGGTAATCCCATAAATCAGTTTCTTCATGATCCTGCACGTATTCCCAGTAGGTTTTTCCACGCTTTTCTACCCATGGCATTATTTCGGAAAGAGTATGTTGCTGATAAATATGTTTTTCAGTGAGATGGGAGTTTTCATCAGCTATTTTACCACCACCGATACTATACACCACCCAATCTTTAACCACTTTTCCATCAATATCCAGTGCTTCAAACTTCATTCCATTTGTATGAAAAGGCAATACGATTTCTGGAAGCCATATAAATTCGACCTGAACAGGCGAAAGTGCATCTACGATTGCTTTGTCGGTAAAGTGGCCTTTTCCGGTTGCCGCCAGACTACCGTACAAAGTCACTTTATACGAGTGTGTCAAAGGGGTTTCCTGTTTGAACTGTTCGGCTGCATATTTAGGTCCCATGGTATGACTACTCGAAGGACCATTGCCTATTCTAAAAATTGATTTAATACTTTCCATTGGGATTACTAACGTTGAAGATAAAAAGGGTAATTAATAAAGGACTATAATTTTAAATACAAATGTACGGTTTTAAAGTAAGTCAGCAATTATATAAAAACATTTTACGAAACCTGTTTTTTTGAATTGTTCAGTGCGAGCGTTACCTGTTATCTGCTAAATTCTACTATTATTCATTTCTTATTCTCTACCTGAGTTCATAAACAGATCTATGACTTTCTAAAATCAAATATATTCTTTTTTATAGACATATTTAGAACTATGTAAGTCGTCAATAATATTTAATGGTATGTCTAGTTCAGACCAAATTGACTGTAAATTTATTTTTTAATGATATTCGTAAGGAATTGCAATGCTATTCGGTCTTATTTTGAATTTGGTAAAAATCCGGTAAAATTTTTTAAATGCAAAATAAATACAATGATGAAATAAACTTTTTATTGTCTATTTCATGAGTCTTTTATGTGTATTTAATTAGCATTTTTGGAGTATTTATAATAAAAACGGAATCTGGTTGAAAAGTGTTCAAAACATAGAGCAAATGGAGGGGAAAACAATAGACTTCTGAATTTGAAAACAGCGAAACTTGCTAATAAAGTGGTTTAGTTCATTTATTAAAAAAAAGATGTATGCCAATATTGAATGGGGGAAATGTTCTCGAGGGTCCAAATTAGCAAAAAGAATTTTGTTTTAGAAAAATGCGGGTTATAATCCTGATGTAAATCAATAAAATAATGACTTAAGTAATTGTAGAAATTTAATAATCTATTTCTTGATTTTCAACATCTTATATTTCAGCGTCTTGGAAATTATTAATTATTAATTGCTAATTATAAATTACATATAAAGTCCTACTCTTATTTAAAGGGTTTCGGGATGAATTGTTGATACATTTATTAAATGATAATTACTGGAATTCTTGCATTTATTTTATTACCGACACTCAACCCCCAAGAGGGAGCTTTAAAAAGTAGCATTTGAATAATTTCAAGTCGTAAATTAAATCATAGAATTTTAAGTCCACTTATGGGGTTTTAGGGCACTAATCAAAATAGGTCATTAATTTCATTGAAATACTTATTTGGAAGATTTTGAGGATTATTTTCACTTTATGCGAAAATAAGTATATAAAACATGAGAAAAAAAGTAAGTGACAGTAAAAATTTCAGCCAGAGGTTTTTGTCTCATAAAAACAGAACTGCAATTCCCGACTTAGTTCATACAGCAATTTAACCTTTACAACATAATTGAGAAGCAATGCCACATAAAAAATTAAAAGAGTATCAAAAGGTTGAGAATGCCTGTTAAAGAGAAGATAAGACAGTGAGGTGAAGTAAACGGAAGAAAAAAAAAGGTGTTGTAATATATCAGAGGGATTCTGAATATATAATGGAAGTAATATCTAATTCTATATTTTTTAAATCAAGTGATTTTTTTATTTGAATTTACGGAATAATCCACGAATAGATTTTACAACTTTATATCCCATAATTACAGCATCCACAAAACCTACCCCTTTATTAAATGAATGGAATAATGAGTTTGTGAAATAAGAAACAGAAAAAAGTGTCTGAGATTTTGATGTAATAAGTTTCTTTTGATAGGAAAGCTCTTCTTTTAATTCCGCTTTTCTACTCAACAATAAATCCAAACCGATTTCACTTTTCTTTTTTGAAGTAGTAGGAACAATTTCCATATATTCATTTATTGGTTTTAGACAAAAATAAATTTGAAAGAAATTTAACCAACGGATTGATTACAATTCGTTTCCGGAGCAAAATAAGGAACCCAATTAATATCACATAAAGACCTGATATAATTGCAAAGCTGATACTTATACTCCCCAGAACAGGGACTAAAGCATATGCCAATGAGAAAAACAGGTAAAATAAAGCGATGACGGCTAATACGATAATTAAGGTAATAATGAGCAATGTTGACAACAATATTGTCAACTTTTCAACAAATTCGACCTTAATATATTCTGTTTGCAAAAAAATATATTTCTTTACATCGTCATATAACTGTTGAAAATTTTCAACCGGTTCCGGAGGATTAGTCATTGTAACATGGATTTAAAATTTCAGTTTTAATCGTTGACAATTTCAGTTTTAATTTCGTCAACTAAATCATCCATTTCTTTTTTACTTAATTTTATTCCTCTTTTATCGAGTGATTCTACAATTTTAGTACGTGTTACTTCACCACTTTTAGGTGCAAAAAGAATACCAAATACACCACCGATAAAAGCTCCGCCAACAAATGCAGAAAGTAATCCAAATGAATTTTTCATAACTTTGATAAATTAAATTAGTACCAATAAAACAACAAACTTAATAAAAAAAAGGGATATATGCCGTTATTGCATGAAATAAAATCAGCAGGTTGAAATTTAATTTCAATAAATTAAAAACAAACCAGCCAAAATTTGGTTCAATAGTCCGACAAATAATTAATCAGGATTATAGCCAAAATTACGGAGTTTTGTATCTTTATTCCGCCAATCCTTTTCTACTTTTACAAACAATTCCAAAAAGACCTTTTTATCAAAAAACACCTCCATATCTAATCGGGCTTCAGTACCAACTTTCTTAAGTGATTTTCCTCCATGACCAATTATAATTCCCTTTTGGGAATCGCGTTCAACATAAATAACCGCATTGATACGGATTATCCGTTCATCTTCCTGAAATTGTTCGACTTCCACTTCCACAGAATACGGAATTTCCTTTTCATAATTCATAAGAATTTTCTCACGAATGATTTCAGTAACAAAGAATTTTGCAGGTTTATCGGTCAATTGATCCTTGTCAAAAAAGGGAGGTGATTCAGGTAATAAATCCTTAATACGACTAAACAGATTGTCAATATTGAATTTTTCCAACGCTGAAACAGGATAGATTTCGGCACGTGGAAGTAATGATTTCCATTTTTCAACCAACAGAACCAATTTTTCCTCGTCAATTAAATCTATTTTATTAATTATGAGCAACAGTGGAGCCGGGTTCAGTTTAACCTTTTCGATAAAGTCTTCGTTTTTTTCATAAGAATCGTAGACATCGGTTACATACAACAGCACATCTGCATCGGTTAATGCAGAACGTGAAAAATTAAGCATCGATTCCTGAAGCCTGTAATTCGGTTTCAAAACACCGGGGGTATCAGAATAAACGATTTGAAAGTCTTCCCCATTAACGATCCCCATTATTCTATGGCGGGTTGTCTGAGCTTTTGAAGTGATGATGGAAATTCGTTCTCCCACTAACGCATTCATCAAGGTTGATTTACCTACATTAGGATTACCTACAATATTTACAAAACCGGATCTGTGCATGATTAAAAAATGAAAAAGTGTTTCAGTTGATTATTTCAGATGTAAACTAGTTAGTACTGCTCACAAAAAGTGGATACAAAGATACGACAATTAATGCAAAAGAAATTGAAGATTCATTCCATACTTTTTTACTACATTTGACGTTTGAACGAAAACAGATACATTATTCTATTTCTTATAAATAATTATGCTTAATATCAATAAATTATACGAAATTTCGCAACGTTTAAAACTGATATTTATTCTTGTAGCTATTGCCATTGTAGTGGTTTCAACCTTATTTACAAATCGTTTGGCCAAGTCACTGGCAACAGAAGAACAAAAAAAAGTAGAAATTTGGGCCGAGGCAACTCACCAATCGATCATAGCGGACGAAAATACTGACATCACTTTTATATCAAGCATAATTCAGGGAAATACAACAATTCCGGTTATATTAACTGATACCAGCAACAATGTGCTATCCTCCCTGAACATTATTGAACCAAAAACAAACATTGATGATTTTTATGTTTCTGAAATTTCAAAATTCAGTGCAAATAAACCCCGGATTAAAATTAAGATTGATAATACTGTAGAATATTTATACTATGACGATTCGTCATTTGTAAAACAATTATATTATTTTCCGTATATCCAGTTAGGCGTAATTATCATTTTCCTGTTAGTTGCTTTTTTTGCCTTTTCAGGTACAAAGAAAGCTGAACAAAATCAAGTATGGGTAGGGCTATCCAAAGAGACAGCACATCAATTGGGCACTCCGATATCATCGTTACTTGCCTGGGTCGATCTACTCAAAATGCGGCATAAGGAAGACAAACTAATCGTAGAAATGGAAAAGGATGTAAATCGACTACGGATTATTGCAGAACGTTTTTCAAAAATTGGCTCTAAACCAGATTTGCAAATTGTGAGTCTGAATGAAACATTACTCAATTCAGTACAATACATGACCAACCGGTCATCACAAAAAGTGGCCATAAATTGTCACTTACCCGAAGATGAACATCTTTTTATAAAATTAAACGTTCCACTCTTTGAATGGGTTATCGAGAATTTATGTAAAAATGCGATTGATGCGATGGATGGTGTGGGCCGGATAGATATCCACGTTTTACTTAAAAACGATGAGGTATATATCGATGTAAAAGATACTGGCAAAGGAATGGATAAACGAAAGTTCAAAGTCATTTTCACTCCCGGGTTTACAACCAAAAAACGGGGTTGGGGATTGGGACTTTCATTAGCAAAACGAATTATTGAAGAATATCATGGAGGAAAAATATTCGTAAAACAATCCGAATTAAATGTTGGAACAGTTTTCAGAATAATATTAAAAGCAAATTAAGAGTAACAATAAACGGTATATTACTAATAAAAAGCTTAATAAGGGTGAACAAAACAGGTTATTCAATTTGTAGATAGCATATATTGAATAAATTATACAAAATAAAAAAGAAACTATTTTGTAATAGAACATATTTTTGTACCTTTGCGCGGTTTTAAATATCAATAGATAAATGTCAAAATTCGAGCTGTACAATGTAGTTTTAAAGGACATAAGCAATGAAATGCGGATGTTCGAGTATGACCTGGATGACGCATATTTCAAGAAAATAGACAGTCCTGAAGTACAAAAGGGAAACGTAAAAGCGACTTTAAGTGTTCTAAAAAAACAGACCACTTATGAGCTTCAATTTCTCCTGGAGGGAACGGTTATTATTCCATGCGACAGGTGTTTGGACGATATGGTTCAACCCATACACTACAAAGAAAAATTACTGGTTAAATTCGGAAATACATTCTCCGAAGAAGACGAAATAGTCATCGTTCCGGAAGCAGAAGGAGCAATCAATATTGCCTGGTTTTTATACGAATTTATCGTATTAAACATTCCAATGAAGCATGTTCATGCTACCGGTGAATGTAACAAGACAATGGTAACAAAGTTGAAGAGACACATCACACATCAGAAAGATGATGATGATGATGACAGTTCATCTGTTGAATTCGATGATGATGATGACTTTACACCCGATGAAATACAGACAGACCCGAGATGGGACGGTTTGCAAAATATAACAGAAAACAATTAAATAAACAACTAAGATGGCACATCCTAAGAGAAAAATTTCGAAACAACGAGCAAAAAAAAGAAGAACGCACTATAAGGCAGAAGCTCCAACACTGGCAATATGTTCAAATTGTGGAGCGGCACATATTTATCATACTGTTTGCGGCGAATGCGGTTATTACAGAGGTAAATTAGCAATTGAAAAATTGGCAGCAGTATAACTAAAGTCACTTTAACAAGAAATAATTTCAAATAATCAATTAAGCTCTAAATAACACCTTTAGGGCTTGATTTTTATGTACTTAATAATTTAAAAATGTCTAATCTCAGAGCAGTCATTACAGGCGTCGGTGGTTACGTTCCTGATTATATTTTAAATAATCACGAGCTGAGCACCATGATGGATACTAATGATGAATGGATAACCAGTCGTGTAGGTATTAAAGAACGTCGTATTTTGAAAGATAAAAATACAGGGACCTCTTTTATGGCTGCTAAGGCAATTGAAGACTTGTTTGCCCAAACTGGTACAAAGCCTGAAGAAATTGATTTGGTACTTTGTGGCACAACCACAGCTGATCACATCTATCCTTCATGCGCTTCTATGGCAGCAGAAAAAGCAGGAATAAAAAAGGCATTAGCATTCGATATTCAGGCTGCATGTTCAGGTTTTATTGTTTCACTGGCAACAGGTGCCAGTTTCATTGAATCCGGACGTTACAAAAAGATTTTGGTAATCGGAGCCGATAAAATGTCTTCGATAACAAATTATACAGACCGTACTACTGCACCCTTATTTGGAGATGGCGCAGGTGTAGTGTTGCTTGAACCGACAACTGAAGAATATGGTGTTCTGGACTCACTGTTGCATACCGACGGAGTTGGAATGAAACACCTTCATATTAAAGCAGGTGGATCGGCTATTCCGACTACACATGAAACAATTGATAAGAAAGAGCATTATACGTACCAGGAAGGCGCTTATGTCTATAAACACGCCGTAACTGACATGGCTGAAGTTTCGGCCGATATCATGCAAAAAAACAACCTTACCAAGGACGATATAGCCTGGCTGATTCCTCATCAGGCAAACCTGCGTATAATTGATGCCGTAGTTCAACGTACCGGAGTAGAATACGAGAAAGTGATTATTAATATTGATCATTTTGGAAATACATCTGCTGCAAGTATTCCACTGGGAATATGGGAATTTCAAAAGAAATTTAAAAAAGGCGATAACATTATCCTAACTGCTTTTGGTGCTGGATTTACCTGGGGATCTATCTATTTACGCTGGGGATATTGATAGGTTTGAAGTTCGTAGTTTGAAGTTTAACTCAACTTTTGAATTCAGATATTTACAAAGAAGCCGGACTGAATCAGTCCGGCTTCTTTGTATGATGTATTGCAGTTATCAGGGAATCTGTTCCAGCCGTTGGTTGGCTATTTGGTAAAACTCCTCATCCAATTCATACCCAATATATTTTCTATTTAATAACTTACAGGCCACAGCCGTACTACCAGACCCGATAAAAGGATCGAGTACCACGTCACCTTCATTACTACTGATTTCGAGAAAAGGAAGACATACTTTCAGTGGTTTTTGTGTTTTGTGTTTAGATCTTTCTTTACCCATACAAATGGGTGACTGAATGAAATTATGCATTTCGTTTACAGGTTTGTTATTCCATGTTTTAGGTGATCCTTTTGAGAAATGGACCAACAATTCCATGCTGTTTGAATACATTTTCCGGGTATAAATAGCCGGAAAAGGATTTGTCTTATGCCAGTGAATCACTTTTCGAAACTGAAAGCCTACCCGTTCGACCATACGATTCAGGAAAGACACAAAATCATCACCACACCACAAATAGCCGCTGGCACCAGGCTTACAAACCCTGAAACATTCTGTCAGTACTTCTTCCAGAAAATGCAAATATTCCTCTTCCGATTTAAATCCGTCAAAGACAAATTCAGTTACAACATCTTTGTGTTTTTTCAGTCCCTGAACATTTTTTGCCCGATACTGATAATAGGGAGGATCAGTAAAAATGAGATCAACACATTCATCCGGAAGTTCTTTCAGTCCCTCAAGGCATGACTGATGATATATGACGTTAAATTCCATTGATAATAATGTGTTGATGTGATGATGTGACGATATGTTGATGTGATGATTAAGGGATTGTAAGTAATTGTAGAATTATAATAATTATTTGTTAAACTATAGAATACTGAATTTCAGGGTCCTGATAATTATTGATAATTAATTACGTATGGTAACTATTAACTGTTTATACATTCATAAACTACAAACATCAAACTACAAACATCTTATTGCCCAAGTCCTCCAAAATAGGTATCCAATAAATTTTTGGCAGCAATAAATGAACTCAGTTCATTTGAAAGCACCTTTTTTTCATTCTCATTCAGCAATTTCTTAATTTCCTTATTCGTATAGAAATTAGCCTTCAGTTGTTCATTAATGGTTTCATACATCCAGTATTTCGACTGGGTAGTCCGTTTAAGTCCGAAATACTCATTTGCTTTTGTAAAATCAACATAACGTTCCACCATTTCCCATATTTCGTTGATTCCGTTTTTTTCAACTGATGAACAGGTAATAGCTTCGGGTATCCATCCCGATTCGTGTGGTGGAAATAAATGGAGGGCGTTCTGATATTGAGATCTTGCCACCTGTGCTTTGTCGATATTTGTTCCATCACATTTATTGATAGCAATACCATCAGCCATCTCCATGATTCCTCTTTTGATACCTTGTAATTCGTCACCGGCACCTGCAATCTGCAACAGCAAAAAGAAATCAACCATAGAATGGACAGATATTTCGGATTGCCCTACCCCTACTGTTTCAACAAAAATAGTATCAAAGCCGGCAGCCTCACAAAGAATAATACTTTCACGTGTTTTTCGTGCAACACCTCCCAGTGAACCGGAAGATGGTGAAGGCCGTATAAATGCATTTTTAGCCACTGAAAGTTCTTCCATGCGGGTTTTATCACCCAGGATACTTCCTTTGGTACGTTCGCTGCTTGGATCAATTGCCAATACAGCTAATTTATGATTTGAACGGATCAACGTCATTCCAAGGGCTTCAATAAAAGTGCTTTTACCGGCACCGGGTACACCGGTTATACCTAACCGAATGGACTTACCCGCATGGGGCAAACATTTTTCGATGACTTCCTGTGCAATAAGTTGATGTTCGGGTAGCGAACTTTCGACTAAAGTAACTGCCTGACTTAGCATGGTAATATTACCGGCTAGTATTCCTTCTACAAATTGTGACGCAGAATATTGTTGTCGTCTGGCTTTCTTCTGTTTGTATGGGTTTACTACAGGGGCTTTATCGACACCTTTGTTTACACTCAGTCCTTTGTAAGCCGGATCATTCTCGGGGTGTTCATTTTTATAATGATGCATGGGCGATGTATTGGGTATGATTAATTCCGGTTTCCCGGATCTGATTTATAACATTTTACCGGTTAAAAATCGTTGAAAATAAAAGCCAGGAAGTTTCTATTATATCCTGGCTTTTTAGTGTTTATACAGATGTATTTTTATAAATTTACAATTTACTTTTGAACCTTCCAGCTTAAAATCAGAATTATAAAACTATTTTCGGGATCGTTGGTCTGTACAGTAACTGACTTTTTATAGTCACCTTCCGACAAGTTTTTTGAATTCAAACTGAGATAAATAGATGAAGATCTGCCTCCTGAAATAGAAGTTTTTGCTGAACGGACTGATATCTCTTTATTGTTATTAATAATTCTTCTTATTTCCAGTGCATTTTGTCCTTTATTATTTACCCTGAATTTTCCGACACGTTTTGTTCCGGCTCTTAATGTTCCCAGATCTAATGACCTGACAGGAATTTCAAGAATCGGGGCTTTACGTTTTTGATCCAGGGTCAGTTTACTAAAATCTTCAATAATATTACTGACAACAGTCAACTTATTTTCTTCGGAATATTTCTTATTTCCGTTTATTGTTAAGTATACATCATCAGCAATAGGACCCCATTGTGCGGCATTTTTTGAATTAATTGAAAATGTCAGTTTGCCTTCTTCGTTTGGTTTAATTGTTTCAGGAGATACCGTCACAGACAAATAGGAAGGCAAATTTTCGATAGTAAGCCTTACAGAAGAATTGGATGTGTTTTTTATATCCAATATCCGGGTCTGGCTTTTACCTTTCTCCACATTGTTCATTTGAACAACTTTTGATTTAGCACGTAACGGACCAATAACGACCGGATATGTTGTAATCTCATTTGATTTAGCGATTACTTCACCATGGATTGTTAACACCATTTGCTCATCGGTGGCATTACTGTAAACAGTTATGGTTTTGGTAAATGTCCCGGGTCTGCCTGCAGGATTATAGGTTACTGTAATGGTTCCTTTTTTGCCGGGTTCAACAGGTTCTTTTGTCCATACCGGTGTGGTACAGCCGCAGGAAGCCTGAACTTTGTTTACCACTAACGGAGTGATTCCCTTGTTTGTAAAATCAAAGACATGAGTAATTTTACCATCTTCTTCATTGACCTTTCCAAAGTCATGAGTTTTTTGTTCAAAACTAATAACCGCTTTTTGTGACATGGCGACTAACGAACACACCAGACAAAAAAGCAAAATACTATATTTTTTCATATCTGAATAATTAATTTAATACCTGATTCGAAAAGAGTACTATTATTTTGTACCCTTAGCGACTACAGGTTCAACTTTCTTGGCAATAGGAATAACTTCTCCCTTTATGATTAAAACAACCTGTTGCAGAGAATCATTTGAATAGACTGTAATTGTTTTTGTAAATAAACCCGGACGACCTGATGTATTATAAGTAACTTTGATATTTCCTTTTTTACCACCTTCTATTGGTTCTTTTGTCCATACCGGAGTTGTACAACCACATGAAGCCTGCACTTTATTAACAACTAAAGGAGCATCTCCTTTGTTCGTAAAATTAAAAACATACGATACATTCCCGTCTTTTTCATTTACTTTACCAAAATCGTGTTCTTTTACATCAAACTTAATAGATGCTTTTTGTGACATGGCTACTAATGAAAAGACCAGACAAATGAATAACATACTATACTTTTTCATATCCAAATAATTAATTTATTAAACTTATTTACTACTCAAACTAACTTGAGATATGCAAAAGTATAAAAAATGTTGTTCATAAGTTCGGAATTCTCAATATATCTATTTAAATTTAGTTAATTGAATGATTTAATAGTATTCATTAAATGACAGGCAATCATATATCTTGCTTTTGACAGTTTTTATGGGAAGTATGATTTTTGAATCCTATCTAAATAGACTACCTTTGTCATGATATAAAACGGAATTTCATGAAAAATTATTTTCAAAAACTCACAACAGAGAATTTCGATTATGTAGTTGGTTGTTATCACTTTCTACACACCCATCCCGAACTTTCATTTCAAGAATTTAAAACAGCTGAGTTTGTAAAGAAAGAACTGACTGCCATGGGCATTCCTTTTCGTTCGGAGATTGGAGGTACAGGCATATTAGGCAGGATAGAAGGGAAACATCCGGATAAAAAGGTGATTGCCCTACGTGCCGATATGGATGCATTGCCTGTCAATGAAGAAGTAGACATTCCCTGGAGATCGGTGAATAAAAATGTGATGCATGCCTGTGGC
>Ga0302204_1000064_pt1 | contig 40638 bp, 29 predicted proteins | sample II_Fen_E1_2_FD_194578 | JGI IMG/M metagenome (GOLD analysis project Ga0302204, IMG submission 194578) | Peat permafrost microbial communities from Stordalen Mire near Abisko, Sweden - II_Fen_E1_1 | ecosystem: Environmental > Terrestrial > Soil > Wetlands > Permafrost | place: Sweden: Abisko...
CATTGTGCCCCTACATTTCTCCTTATTTTTATCGGGAAAGGTTAGCACTTTTCCTTTTCTTCTCTTCCTCCCCATAACAATCCCGATCTTTTGGGAAAGTTCAGGGGTTTTTTCATCTATCATAATAGACAAACATACGAATAAGAGGTCGTTTATCTATCATAATAGATACAATTAATTTAAACTTCTTTTTATCTCGTTACGTGACTGTTTTTATTTATCCATCTTCATATCTCTTCATCTTCAAATCTCTTAATCATCACATCATCAAATCTCTTAATCATCACATCATTCCATCTTTCTTTTCTTATCCCCTTCAGGGGCTAGGGGTTCTTCTTAAACCACTTCATCAACACTTTCTTCCTGTCCGTATCCTGTATCGCCTTTTTGGGAGGATCATTCTTCGATGTGCCGTTTTCGTATTCCACATCCCATCCGTTCCATTCCCTAAAAGCATGATACGTCCAGTTCCATCCATATTCCTCAAAAATACTGATACAATCATCCAGGTATTGTGCTGCTCCCGGTGCCCAACGTACGGCACTAAACTCACCGACATAGATAGGGACATTATATCTGAGCTGAAAATCACGTACCGGTTTGAGTATTTCTCTCAGTTTATTTTTATCATAATAAATTCCATTTATAACACCAGGATAAATAATCACAGATCCGTTATCATTAACACCTTGATGCGTAAATATTCCCGGTTGATACATATGCACTTCGTAGATAACATTTGAAATAGGAACTGGTGAAAGGAAAATAAAATTATATGGTGAATCCCAATCATCAACTTCGATAAAAATGGGTGTTTTCTGGTCAATTTTTCTAATTGCCTGTGAAACTCTTACCTGGGTATCGATATAATCTATACCTTTTATTGGCAGTTTGTTTTGAACCGGCTCATTCATTAAATCATACCCCCAAACAGCAGAATTACCCTTATATTTATATGCAATAGTTTGCCAAATCTTGATTAATCGATCATTTAATTGCCTATTATAAAATAGTTTGGCGCCATCTTTATCCCTGCCACCCGGTATAGAATGTAAATCAATCACTACCCGAATGCCATTCTTATGACATACTATTAAAACACTATCTAGTTGTTTTAATTTCCCATTCAACCATGCATCATATTTCTTCAAATCATTTCCTACCACTTTTGATTCGTGATAACTCATATTAAGTTGCCAACGAATTAAATTTGCTCTCAACTTCAGTCCTAATTCATCAAAATCTGCTTTCCTAAAAACAGCGGGAGACATGACACCTCTATAAAGAGTTGTTACATTTACTTTTTTATTTTTAACAATAGGGATTGACTTTGGTAAATTAATGACTGTCACTGACAGGCTGTCAAACCAGACTTTACCAGTACAGCCTTGTAATCCTATCGAAATATCTCCATCAGTTACATCGTTGGGTAAATTCACTTTAAAAGATAAATCTTTCCAATCAAAAGTACCAAAAATATTATCTTCATTTATCCAGATTTCCCCTGTTGTTGATTTATAATGAAGCATGAATTTAACTCCAAGATAAATTTCCGATGGCTTTGATACATTTTCGGCTTTAGTTAAACATCTAAATTGAAGTCGCATCCCACGATAGGGACTTAAATGAATCAATGTGTGTACCATACCTGTTCCATTAACAAACAAGCAGGTACTATTGACAACCCCTTTTTGGACCCATTGGGCAGTAGTTCTTGTTGACCATTCTGTTCGCCGTTTCTGATTATTAAAATCAGAAGTATATACCCGATCCCCTTTTTGGATAGGTGCAGCCCAAAACATGGTGGATATTAAAAGAAAAAGACTACTAATAACAATCTTGTTTTGATTCATCTTTCTATTGTTTTTTTTATAAAAATAGTTGTACAATATAAATTTACATCAAATTATTTTACCTAAATTATTATCTGAATATTAGGTGAGATATTAAATTTTATTGGATATTAAGGTATTTTTTTACAACATATTAATATTTTAATTAAAAGTAATAAATTACTCATTATCAACTAACACACTATTTAATTTGGATACTGGCGGCATTAACTGTTCAATTTCAGTATTTTTTTTACAAATTGATAAAAAATACGTTTCGTACTGATCAATGATTATTTGCCAGTTATAGATGGTCGAAATTTTATTCAAATTATTTGATATAAATTTTTGATTTTCGGACTTTGAGATAGTACTGATTATTTTTTTTAATGATTTGTAATCAGAAAATGGAAAACCATCATTTCCTACTATTGCTTTATTGAACTCATTATCATGATAACAAATCAGAGCAGATGAACCCATTGCTTCAAGAAGTGACGGGTTAGTACCACCTACCGAATGTCCATGAAAATAAAGATTGGAATAATAGCGTAGATTGTCTAATGCAGCTTGATCGTAAATAGCCCCCATAAACCGAATGCGATTGTCTAAACTATATTGTTCAAACATTTTCTTACCAAATTCAGTACCATTATAATTTCCGACAAGCAGTAATTCACGTTGAATAGTAGAAGCTGCAAAAGCTTTTAATATCATTTCAATATTGTTTTCAGGTTCGAAACGGGCTATTAACATATCGTATTGAAAAGCAGTAGTTTTGAAAAAGCCTATTTTTTTTTCATTCGGTTTTTCAAATACATAACTTCCATAAGGTAGATATGTAGATTCTTTTTCGTACTTTTTTTGTAAGTATTGTTGAATACCTATTGAATCAGCTACTAAGTAATCACTGTATTTTACGGCCAGCCTTTCAGCTTGTTTTAAGAACCGTTGTACACTTGTTGAATACTTGCTACGCTTCCATTCCATTCCATCCATGTTGGATACTATAATAGCTTTCTTATTAAAAATAAACTTTTTCCAAATCGAACTGCTGGTATAACCAAGCATATAGATAATATCATAATTTTGTTTGTTTGCATGAAACATACACAACAAATCATACAAAAACTGTGCTATAGTACCAATCTGACTTTCCGGATCAAATTTATGAATCAGTTTAACCCCATTATATACAGGCTTTTGGTATGAATGATTTGCAGAACAATATACTGTTATTTCGTGGCCTTTTTTTACCAATCCCTGTGAAAGAATATCTGCAAATTGTTCAAATCCTCCGTAATGGTTTGGTATTCCTCGCGTTCCTAGAATTGCTATTTTCATACTTCGTTTGCTTCTTTTTCTAAAATAAATAAAATTTTCTGTACTGTTTTACTCCAGGTAAAATTTTCTGAATGCTTTAGCCCTTTTAAAAGCATTTCTTTATATAATCCTTCATCATTATTGATTCGATTAATTTGAAATAACAGTTCTTTTTTACTTTTTGGGTTAAAATACAAAGCCGCTTCACCACATATTTCTGGTAAACAAGTTGATTCAGAAACTATAACCGGAATTCCTGATTTCATAGCTTCTAAAGGTGGAAGACCAAAACCCTCTGCAAATGATGGAAATACAAATAAATAAGCTTGTGAAAGAATTTTTGTTAAAGAATTAAAATCTATATGACCCAAAAGTAAAACTCTATTTCTGATTTTGAGATTAGTTATTAAAGAATCAATATCAAAGGATTTATGATCTTTACCTCCAATAATTAAAAGATGTATATTTGCATCAATTTCAGGCATAACTTCTAATAATAGCTCTATGTTTTTTCTTACATTTATTCTACCTAGAAAAAGAATATACTTTTTAGGTAGATTATATTTCTCATTAATTACCTCGTCAGTTTCACTTTTACACATGAAATCATTAGAAACACCATGATATACAAAATGTACTTTTTCAATCGGAAAACCTGTATATTTCATTATCCGATGTTGTTCACTTTGTGATATAGTAATAATACTTTTCGCAAAACGAGCTGTCGTTTTCATATACTTAAAAATGGTTCTTTCAATCAGTGAATAGTATTGAGGATAATCAAAAAAAAGGAAATCATGAATATAAACAACGTTCTTAATGCTTTTACTAAATAAAAATGGAGTAAAATTCTGATATAAACAAATATCAACTTTATGTCTTTTAGCATAAAATGGGATTATAAAAATATTGCTAAGAAAATTTATGGATGTAAAACAGTAAACTATTTTAACATTTATTTTTTTTTTTATTTTAAGTTCTAGATCTTGAGTAAGTTTTTTATCTTTATTTTGTATAAATAATACGTATTCATTTTTGCTTTCTAAACAAATTATTTGATCAATAATATTCTTTACTACCACCTTACCGCTTGGATTTCCACTTATATACCATTTTGCATCTATTCCAATTCTTATCATTAGACCTTAGTATTTATTTATATATACTTATTAGAATTTGTAAATATAATAATATGCTGAATTGTTATTTTAATAATCATTTTAATGATATAAATAAAAATAGAGCAAATTATTTGAACTTTTAAAATGTCATTTAAAGTATTTATGTAGAACATTTATATATTCAAGACCATATATTTGATCTGGTTCAACATAATTTCCTTCAGCCCATTCGTTCCATGATTTTAAGAATAATAATTTATTATGTTTGTTTGTAACAGTTGGAATCATTTCTTTTAAATGTTCCTCGAATAATTTAGGGGTACTATTTTTAATAATTACAGCTCGTTTTCCTGAACGAGGAGAATTATCCCATTTTGGAAAAATACTCGGTATTATCTCTTCTTTAAAGTCATCTTCATTTAACCAGTTTTTTATAATGTCTTTATAATTCCAAATGCTCATACCTATTTTACTTTTAAAGTATTTTTCGGATATTAAATAAAAGATATTTTTTAAACTTGCAACGTGTCTTTTAGCTTCAGCTAAACGATAAACATTAACAGCATTAAAACCGGAATTCAGTATTTGTTTTGTTTCTAAAGATGATTTTTGAGTAACTCCAACAAAATAGAAACCTTTCAATCCATTTTTTAAAGCTAAATCGTTCCATAAACTAATAAATTGATTTACATTTGGGATCTCTAAAGGCTTATAAATTATAAAAATAGGTTTATCATCAACTTTAATATATCTATCATCTCTTAAAGCATCTAAAATCGAATAAAAATGATTTATAAAATCATCATTCCCTGGATATGTTTGCTCTATTAATATTTCGCCTGGTTTACCGTGCCAAATTCCACTCCATGTTTCATTTGCCCAAGCCAAACAAAAAGGAAAATCAGGAGTCTTACTTTTAACTATTTCATTAAAAGGTTTTTCTAATAACCGTTTACCTGCAAACCAATAATGCCAATATGCAAAACCTTCAATTCCAGCAAATTTAGCCATTTCTGCTTGATCTTCACGAACTTTGCTTAATCTCAAATCATAATAGCCTAAATCTGCAGGTACCATAGGTTGGGCATGGCCTTTAAATAATGGTTTAGCCTTACCTACATTAGTCCATTCAGTAAATCCCTTACCCCACCATTTATCATTCTCAGCTATTGGATGAAATTGTGGGAGGTAAAATGCTATTAATCTTGTTTCTTTCTTCATTTTTTTTATTTTTGTTAATCTTGTCATTCTTATTGTATCTAATTAAATTGAGCAACAACAGTGTGTAGAATAATGAAAATATCTCTAAATACTTATATTCTCCAGTACCAATTGCATACGCAATAAAAACAAGTACAAAAACATCCATTAGAAATATATCCTTTTTAAATTTTAATTTTTTTCTTTGCAGTCTAAATAACAGGATGAAAAATATAGACCAAATAAATATGCCGATTATACCGCTATTACATAACACTACAAAAATTAAACTTTCAAATGCAAATAAGACAGGATGATCACCATGCTTTAATTGATAATAAGAATTCCAACTATACCCTTTTCCGACCAATTCATGTCCTCTAATTTCTTTAAATGATCCTGATAGTTGATTTAGTCGCATGGAGATTGATGATCCTTTTACATCACTTTTCTCTCCAGAGAAGTCAGAAAACGAACTTGCTAAATTAGACAAATCATTATTTGAGCTAATAACAGTATACGATACAATTACTAATAATGCAGTATATAATATCATTTTGAAATGCATATTACGGAAAAAATAATAAACAGCTCCAATCATCAAAGCTGCAATCCCTGTTCTGACTCCAGATGTTAATAAATTAAATATCATAAGAAGTATAAGGGACCAATACCATTTATTTCTTTCTCTAAATGAATAAGTCACAAACAATAGTATCATAAAACAAAGAAATAATGCCCATGTCATTGGATGTATCATTGTTGACTGTATTTTTCCTGCAGATGAGAAACTAAGTCTTGACTCACTTGATGAATATAGAGTTGCAACATCAACACTACCAAAGTATTGGGCTAGAAAAGATGTATAAGGATTCAAACCATTCAACTTTAAAAGCAGTAACCCATATAAACACGAAATAACAATTGAAATTATTAAAGTATACTTTATATAACCAAGTATTTTAGAATCAGACTTTGCAATATTCCAAATTACAAAAGGTAATATACAGGTTGATAAAAAAGTAGTTGACCACGAATTAAGTTGAAACGATAAAGGGGTAGCTCTACTAAAAAAGGATAGTAATAATAATGACAAAAACAAAAACAAAAATGGATTAATAACTGTAAAATCTATAGAAGTCTTTTTATTTAATTTTAGTTGATATAAAAAAGATAAAAGTAAAGCAATATATACAAAAGCTTTAAATGGAACTAAATTCCCTACAATATACATTTTAGGAAAAGGAACCAAAATAATATAAGAAATATACAAAGCAATTGATAATCTAAGCTTAAAAAAAGCAAGTACTACTATTAAAAAAGCGAAAAACGATATACAATTTACAACAATACTCATATATAATTTTTATTTTATAATCTTTATTAACTTTGCAGGTACTCCACCAACAACGCAATTCGCAGGAACATCTTTTGTAACTAAAGCATTTGCTCCAATAATTGAATTTTCACCAATTCTTACTCCTGGTAATATTGTTACTTTATCACCAATCCAAACTCCATCTTCAATTATTACAGGTCCTTTAGAATGGAGTAATCGTAAAATTGGTGGTATTGATAATGATTCATAATCACTTTTACCATGAGAGTTGTCGGTAATTGTCACTTTTTTCCCCAAGACTACGTTATTACCTATTACAATTTTATTAATTGCTGTAATATGACCATCGTCTGAAATAATGACATTATTACCAATCCTTATTTCAGGATTGAAAAAATCTGATTCATATTTATCCCAAGCAGATAATGTTGTTCGTTGCCCTATATATGAATTTTGACCAATAGAAATATACTTTCCGCCATGTAATTCTAAAGGATATGCAATTGTGGATTGATTCCCAATTGTTTTAAACTCACTAGAAATCCAAGAAGAATAGAATCCTTTAAAGATCTTCTTAAAAAATTCAGCTGTTGAATATGAATATACAAAATGAATTGATCTACCAAAATAAAAAAAAACAAATTGTGAGAGTTTTTTAAATTGTTTTTTTTTCATAATTAATTATAGTATTATAAACATTCATTAAGTCTGTTTTGATTGTGTTATTATTATGCCTTATTAAAGCAGTTTTAAGTGCATTATTACCTAATAAAATAGCCAAATCTTTTTGATAAAATATTAATTTAATGTATGCTGTTAATGAAAATGGATCATTTGATGGCACTAAAATACCTGTTTTTAGATGTGTAATAAGTGATGATATTCCACCAACATTTGTACTTATTACAGGCAGACCCAGTAATTGTGCTTCACAAATACTATTTGGACTGTTATCGATATAGGAAGGGTGTATAAATATATCTGCATCAAGTAATTCTATTCTTATTTTTTCAGCAGATACCGTACCCATTAGTTTTACATTCACTTCAGATGATTTGACTTTTGCCTTCCATTCATAAAACTGAACATCTGTAACCCCAAAAACACGCCATTCAAAAATAATGTCGGTATTTTCAACTAATAATTTAGCTGTTTTTAAAATAAGATCAAAACCTTTATATAATGGATTTGAAATGGTTGATATTAAAATTAAATTATTGCTTTTATGACTTTTCCAAATTTCATTAGTATTTACAAAAGGTTCACGTAATGCTTCACTGCAATAAAAATACTTAGAGTTAGGAGCGAAAAGTTGTATTAAATTCTTATCCCATTCTGTTCTTCCCATATAATAATTACAGCCATGGAGAATTTTCTCTTCTCTTATTGCGCGAAGATTAAATTGTCTTTCATTAATAAAATAACTAATCGTTTTTTTTAAATTAAACCTATAATATCTAATAAAATCAAATTCACTATAGCCTACAGGGAAACGGGCATTATAATAAGGTGGAATACTCCCTTGCATATGAATCACAACTGGAATATCAGTATATTTTGTCAATAAACCGAAACACCATTCTGAACCAAATATATGAATTATATCCGGCTTAAAATCGTCAATCACTTTTAAACAAACTGGAATTAGTTGATTTTCTTCAGTATTATAAATAAATTTTCGTTTTAATCTTTGCCACCTTGATTGCCAAACATTTAGAGGGTAATATGTCACATCTTCATGCTCAACACGAAAAAATGAATCTGAATGTTCAAAAGCAATTCCTAACTCTATATTAGGCATTACTCTCACTAAAGCTTCTAAAGAAGATATCCAACCACCTCCATTATGCTTAGTGTTATTTTTATCATATAAAGATGGCGTTACGGCAAACCACAATACTTTCATAATTTTTTATTCATTTACAAAACTTGTACATTTTTCATTTAATTCATCTCGCAAAAACTTATAAGTATCTTTATTTTTAAATATTGAGTCTGAATTAATTTTACCATCAAAATTAAAAGATAATTTACCATTCTTACTTGTAATAATGGTAAACAAATCTCTTAAACCATCTAAACGACAATAACTCCATTCATCTTGTTCTACATTTTCTACATATAATATTGGTGTTTCAATTGCCAGACACGGTAATGCACAATGTATTCGTGAAGTAATCACTAATTTTGCTTGGGCATATTTTTTCAACAATTCTTTTGCACATTCAAATTTAGCTTTTTCATTTGCAAATATATCGACAGGCATTTCATGATTAATATAGTTTGCTTGAAGAAGCAAATCGTCAGAAAAGAGAATAGAATATTGACTGTAGAATAAAGCTGATTTTATAAAATAGTGAAATGATAAACTATTAAATTGTTTTTTTGCTAGTTTTTTCACAAGTTTAAATTTAGTAAAACCAAAATAGAATAATTTTAGAAAGGAACGTATATTTTTTTTAAAAGAAACAAATGCATCCACAAAATATATGTTGCCATCATTTATTTCAGTAGAAAATGTATTACCTAATGTCAAAGTTAAACAACCAGAAAAATAGGCTTCAATTCCCTTCTCTTTAAGAATTCTTACTGTTTCATTATCCCTACAACCAATAGGTTCATGTTGCTTAAAATATTGTACACCTTTATTATCTAATAATTGATCTTTTACTAAAGAACTTATATGTAAAGCCACAAAAAGAGGGATAATAGATCGAGAAGGTGGCCAATGATTAGGTTCATGAGTATACCAACCATTCATTATTAGTCTAACTTCATCTTCATTAAATTCATCAAGTCGTTCCCTATTAATATAATAATTGATATTATTACCTATAAACTGGCGAGCAGCTAAACTCTGGATATAATCGCCAATATTTACAATTCCAGTTGGTGCTGCATAAACTAAAAGTCCATTTTTCATTAATTTATTTTTTTTAATTTCTATTAATCAAAATCAATATTCTGATTTTAACATATTTTTTTTCATTTATATCTAATCCAATAAAATAAAGAATAAGAACCAAGGATATTATTGCTGTAGTAGATGTTATAATAAGTCTTCTAAATCCATCTAAATAAAAACTTTCAATAAAAGGCAAGGGAATTGATAAAATTGTCACAATAAATATTATTAAAATAACTTCACGTAGAAATTGTATTATTGGAAGGTTGATAAGTGATCTTAGAAAGATGATTCTTATTAATAATGCTAAAATTCCAATTCCAATGCTAACCAATACCACAGAATAAGGAATAAAATTCAATTTAAGCAATATATATGAAAAGGGGACATTTAACAAAAGCAAACTACTTATCACAATTTGATAACTTTTAATTTTCCCTGTCGCTTGAACTGACATCCATAATGGTCCCGAAATTGATTCAATAAGCAGATAGATTATAGTCAATTGACAAAATTGTACAGTATATTCAGGCACTATTTTCAACCACAATTTTAGAATATATTCTGTATTTAATAAAATTGGTAAAGATAAAATAAACAAAAGGAAATATGAGTATTTTGAAGTTTTAAAAATCAAACTCATAAGATACTCCTTATCATTTGCTGCATAAGATTTTACTATTTGTGGATTAAATGCTAATTGGAAATTGGAAACGAATCCGTTTAGAGTTGCACTTACTTGATTTGTTATACCCATTGCAGCATTCACTAAAACTCCACAAAAAATATTTATTAAAATATTTATAACTTGTGTTTTTCCGACATTCGCTACACTACCAAATAAACTCCAACCAGAGAAACTTAACAATTGCTTGTATAGAGAAGCATCCCAAATAAAAATATAGCGACTTGATTCAAATTTTTTGTTACAATACAGTTTATAGATGGTGATAATTATTAATGCGACTGCACAAATAAGTACTGCATAAAGCTTCAATTTGTCATATCCAAGATATTGTAACAGAAAGACAGCAGAAAGTTTCAATGAAACTTCTACAATACTTACATAGGCATAAAATGACATACGCTCGTGTGCGATGATTGTGGCATTGTATGGTACCTGAAGAATGCTAATAATAAAAGTCAAAATGGTAAATTGGTAAACCCAATTTGCAGCATTCATTCTATCTAAAGGAAGATTAAGTTGCGTATTTAAAAACCAAAGTCCAATTGTCTCTGCTAAAATAAATACTATGAAGGCAATGCTAACATGAACATTCATGCTAATACAGAATATCTTTCGTAGTTGTACAAAATCATTTTTCCCTATTTCAAAATTCAAAAAACGCTGAGTCGCACTAGACATTGCATTGTTTAGAAAAGAGAATAAAACTACAACACCACCTACAATATTATAAATACCGAAATCACTTACTCCTAATGTATTTAATACAATGCGTGAAGTGTACAGACTCACAGTCATTGTAAATAACATTCTAAAGTAAAGTAATATTGTGTTTTTTGCTATTCGCTTATTATTTTCTGTAGACAAGGATATAATTATTAAAGATTATTAGTTGACTTATAATAGAAAACTTCTGAAAATAGATCATTTACTTATTTTTTTTCTCCTAATATGAATCCTAAATTACATTTTCTGCATAATAAAGTAATTACAATAGATATACCTCCTCCAATTATCAGATTTAAACTTACCAATAAAACAGGTGATAAAAATGCAAAATAACAATAGAATATATATACAATTGGTGAATGAAAAAGGTAAATTCCAAAAGAATTTTTATCTATAAATTCTATTACTTTATTACTTTTATCAGGCATTGCCAAATAAAGTAAAACAATACCTGAAACTGCCATAAACATATTTACAATTGAAGTAACTTTTAATAAATTAAAACCAAAAAGGGAAATACAAAATACAGCAAAAAATAATAATAAAAATTTTATTGTTGTCTTAAATTTATTGCTAAGCTGTTTAATAGTTTCATAGAACTCTCTTATTATTATGCCAATATAAAAATACATACAAAACATTAAAACCAAAGGCAAATTAAAGACATTAGGGACAAAAGATGAAAGTCGCGTTAGTAGAACTAGAAAAGCAAAAAGTATTAACTTTTTCTTAATATTCCATTTCTGTTGCAAAGGAGAAAACAGATACATAATTATAAAAATAAAAAATAAGCTAGGTAAAAACCATAAATGCCCGTTGTCTTTACACAATAAAATACAGCTTGTTATAATATTAATAATGGATTTATCATGATAACCTGAATAATCAACAAATAATCTGATAGGAATCAACCAAAGTAAAGAAACTATAAGATAAGGGATAATTATCCTTGAAAATTTATTTCTAATAAAAGGAATTAAGGAATCCTTTTTTGTTTTAGTTATTGATTTATAAAATAAGAAACCTGAAATCGAAAAAAACAAAGGCATTTGTATAGTATTAATAAATTCTTTCAGATGATAGAAAAAAACAGATTTATTAATCGTAATGAAGGTTGTCCAACTTGGATCATAGATTATCATACTATGTCCTGCAACAACAAGTATAATCGCTAAAGCCCTAAGATTTACAATTTGGAAGTTTCTCATAAGTTTTTTTGGAATTTATTGAATAAAACACATAATACTAGATCTTATAGTTTCTTCGATATTCTTTTTAGGTGAATCACCGGCACGCATACAAACAGATTGTCCTTAAAAAAAAAGTACAGGTCATAGGTATGACACAACATCCCTATTGGGGTAATATCCGGGAGTATAAATTTAAATTATTCTTAGCTATTGGCAGTGCCTTTATCCAATGCCTGTTTTGCAATTCACCCGGCTGAATTGAGTGTTATTGATCCACTCTAAGTAATTAATAATTAATAGAGAATAATTAATGATTACTGGAAAATTGTAGTGTAAGCTTTAGTAGTAGTCCCTCAATATGAACGCAAAAAGCCCCAATGAAATAACTCTTTTAAAATGCAGAAATTCAAGTATTTATAAAGGAGTTACATAAGAGACAAAAAGATCATTAACTATCTACAATTAAGTATTATTTACTCAATGAAGATAAATAAGGTGATCAGTAATGTTCAATCCTCACTATTAACTATAAACTATGATCGACTCTGCCAGTAAGCAAACAAACCCTAGATGTTTTACTTTTTCTTCAATAAGGTTAATATCGTGTGGATTGGCTTTTCTACTGAGGTTTAGAAGATAGAAATAAGGTTTTTTTAATTGTTTACCTGTTATCTGCTAGCGACTACAGACAATCAATTATCTGATAGCGACAAGCGGCTACCTATTATCCGCTAGCGACATGCGACTAGCAGCTACAGACTTATTTTTCATTTTCGCTATACCCATATCCATCCCCATATTTATTTCCGTAACCATATCCGTATTTTTTTCCGTAACCATACCGGAAGGAAGCTTTGCTTAAATCGGCAGCATTCAGGATAAAATACATACGGGTCAGTTTTTTTTGTTTAAAGAGCAGGGTCGCATCTTCGATATTCTTTTTCGGGGTATAATCGGCACGTACTACATACAGGTTGACATCTGCAAAACGATTCAGGGCATACGTGTCCGAAACAATGCCTATCGGGGCAGTATCCAGGATAATGTAGTCAAATTTTTCTTTACAGTCAGCAATCAGTTTATCCAATGCAGGTTTTGCCATTAACTCAGCAGGATTGGGAGGTATTGGTCCGGCAGTAATCACCGAAAGATTCGGATGAATGCCCGAAGGACGTATCAGGTCTTTCTCGTCCATATTTCCGGAAAGAAACAACGTGATGCCGGTTTTATTATCCATCCCGATATATTCACCCAGTTTTGGTTTACGCACATCGAGTCCTATAATCAGTATTTTTTTATCCAGCAGCGCCAGACTCATGGCCAGGTTGATACAGATAAACGATTTTCCTTCACCTCCAATGCTCGAAACCACATTGATCACCTTTTGCCCGGGGTCGCCCAATACAAACAACAGGTTGGTACGCAGGAGCCGGAACATTTCAGTAAAGCGGTTGGTACTGTTTTCACGGATAATGATATTGCCGGTTTGCTCGCTTTTGGCAATTTCTCCCAATACAGGTACAATGGATATTTTTTCTAGTTCTTCTTTGTTTTCAATGTGATAACGTAGCAGTTCATTGATATACAGTCCGATGATGGGGAGTATTAAGCCTAATAGAAATGCCATTATTAAGATCATCGGTTTTTTAGGAGAAACAGGAATACCATTGCTTCGTGCAGTATCAATAATCTTTGCTTTCGGCACCACCACCACCATGGTCAGGAAGTTTTCTTCTTTTTTCTGTAGTAAGAACAAATACAAGGTTTGTTTTATTTCCTGTTGGCGTTTTATTTCGGTATATTCACGTTCCTGCCGTGGAATGGCTTTGATACGTCCTGCATTTTCATTGTCTTTTTTAGCCAGATCCTGACTGGTGATTTGCAGATTCCGTTTTTCATTCCGCACGCTGGCCTGTACCGTACTAAACATGCCGTCTATCTGGGCTGTCAGATCCATCATGGTCTGATTGGTCCGCGATGCCGTACGGGCTAGCCGGTTCCTTTCCAATACTAATTTATTGTAATCAGTGATTGAAGAATTCAAATTTTCGCTCTGTATTCCTGTGCCTGCTGGAAGTAATTTGTAGCGATTCTCTTTTTTATGGATATAGGCATCGATATCGGATACTATTGCCAGTTGTGTTTCCACTTCCAGGCGTTTTTGTTCGTAGGCTCCCGTTTTTTCAATAAATAAGCCGGCTTCCGATTGTATATCGGTCAGCCCCTGTTTTTGCTTGTAATTCTCGACCTGTACCTCTACCCGACGGAGTTCTTTGGTTAATGAATCGAGTCGTGTTTCAACAAATGCATCGGTATTGGAGGCCACCAGATTCTGATCTTTCATATCTTCCCGGTTGTATACCTCGATAAGTTTATTCAGGAATTCCTTCCCCCGTTTTACATTGGTAGCTTTCAGGGTAATATTAACCACCGAGGTTGTTTTGGACGTAAGTTCCATGGTCATATTCGCTAATATACTTTCCGCAAGTTCTGTTGAACTGTGAATGGTGATATCCATCTTCATGACATTTTTAGGTACAAAGGCCGTTCTGTTGAAATAGATTTTTCCGCAGGGCAGTACCGCCATTGAATCGTTGGCAGATGCTTTTACATTAAAATCTTTATCTGTGAACGTACCGCTAAACTCAAGTCCTCCGTGAGGAAGTACAGTCGCTTCAAATTCAATGGGTTTATTCAACGTATCTAACACAGCATCCGGGATGGTAATATGTATCGGGCAATTGGCACCATACAGGGCATTGTCTTTAAAAGTTCCTTTTTCAGTATAGCTGACATAGGTTCCCAATTCACGCACCACCTGTTCTGTCAGATTGGAGGTCTTTAATATCTCGAGTTCATTGTCCACGTTGTTTTTCACATCCAGCATACCCAGGTCCTTCAAGGCACCGAGCTCAGCCATACCCCCTCCTTTTTTATCGTCCTTGAGTAATACGGTGGAGTTCACCTCATAGACCGGTGTCGTTGTTTTAAGGTATAATATTCCAAGTGCCACACAAATGACCAGGGATATCAGAAAGAGTTTCCAATAGGATAGATACTTGAAAAACAGGCCCAGAAAATCAATCGGTTGTTCTTTTTCTTCTTCTTCTTCAGCTTCGTAGTAGGGATTCATTGAAAATAATAATTAAGGTTTATAATAAATACGAATAACCCGATTAATACGAATTACACGAATTAAGATTCTGTTGAAAATGATATTTTTAATTTTAAAAACTAATATATTGCTGGATATGAGATTCGTCTGATATCACAGTTATTTTTTTTGTTGTCCCGGGTGGTGGGGAGATAAATTACTCCGTAGGAGTATTCTGTGAATAACCCCTAGTGGAGCTTGCGGAACTGGGGGTAAATGAATAAAATCATGAACAGAACTCTGTAAGAGTTCACCAACAAAATCAATATTTAAAGTACTTTACCTTCTGGTCAACTCCTCTGGAGTTGGGTAATTTTATATTCTGTTCCCCCCAGTTCCGCAGGCTCCACTGGGGGTTATTCACAGGTTACACCTTCGGTGTAAATTATCGTTTCATTTTAGATTGTAACTGTTAATTCAAAGCTAAAATTTAAAATAAATGAAAGTTAGGTACAAAAGCTTATAGTCATTTAATTTGTTACTCAGTAATCCCACTCTTTACATCTCCGTTAGCTAACGGACTTGGGGCAGTATTTTGTAATCCCACTCTTAACATCTCCGTTAGCTAACGGACTTGGGGCGGTATTTTGTAATCCCACTCTTTACCCCCCTTTAGGGGCAGGGGGGTTTCTTATTTCAGCACATTAATCACGATACTCGCCACAGAAATCACAATCGACAATGCCGATATGGCCAATGTTTCGGAAGCACCAATTCGTGATGTTCTCGATTTAGCTCCATTTGGCTCCACGTACACCACATCGTTTTGTTCCAGGTAATAGGCCGGGGAATTAATGATGTTTTTGTCATTCAGGTTCACCGTGAAGTATTTTTTTGTTCCATCTGCATTTTCACGCAATACTTTTACGTTTTCACGTTTTCCGTAAATGGTCAGGTCACCCGCCTGGGCAATCCCTTCAAAGATAGTCATACGGTCGTTCTGGGTAACAAACTTACCGGGGCGCATTACTTCGCCGACTATATTCACGGCATAATTGATGATTCGAATGGTAATAATCGGAACTTCATTGTTGAACGAAGAAGCCAGTTTTTCCTGAAGGATAGTCGCCAGTTCTTTACGGGTCTTTCCTTCCACCTCCAACTTTCCAAGAACCGGAAAATCGATGTATCCATCATTATCCACCAGGTAAGTCTGCAGGGTAGGAACCGACTGAATGCTGTTTCCTGATAATTCGGAAATTTGTGGTGTCACCAGATTGAATATCCGTGTATTTTCAGGCTGGGTAGATACCACCGTGATCGTTAGTATATCCAGCGGTTTAATCCTTGCCCGGTGAACATCCGACGATTTGTTTTGCTTTAAGGAATCGGAGGAATTATCCAGCTTCTGAAAATAAGCCACATTTTTCACAGGTGCGCATGAACTCAATACGAGTATACACAAGATAACTAAAAATGAAAAGGTCGATTTTTTTGTATACATAAAACAGGAAATAGTGGTTAATGATTAACGATCAGTGATTAACGATTAATGATTTGCGATCAGTAATTAACGTTTAATGATCATTGATTAATATTGTGTTCTTATTTTTTTCTTTTCATTTCACCCATTTGGGTTTCTTCATTTTCAAATCTCTTCATCTTCAAATCTTCTCATCATCACATTATCACATCATCTCATCATCACATCATCATATTCGTGACAATGTTCGTCACTCCCATGGGGAGCAATGAATTTTCTTTGATTTATTTTTATCTTTATAAAAATGAACGGGTTAATCAAAATCAGTATCAATGATCAACTTTTATCATTTTTAGTAAATATCTTCTTTTCAGGACTGTCAGGATCCAGGATGCTGACAGTTTTATTTGCAATCCTGCCCGAAGGCCGGAAGTCTGTTAATACAAACGTATTCAATACAAATTACTTATCATTGCAAACATGAAACTGTTTCATACTACAATACAAGTCATAACCATCCCGCGAATTCCGGTTTATTGGGACTTTTCAACACCTCAATCAAAATAAACACGGGATACTGAATGTGAACTGCTTCTTCAACGGAGCATTTGCTGTATTCACACTTATTGCTACTATCTTTTAATTTTAATTAATCAATCACTCTGAATTACAGTTAACTGTATTTTATAGTGTAATTTTTTTCAATAAATGATTTAAATGATTAAATGAACTATTATCTGTTTTAGATAGATCATGGTGAACCCGGAATCTAACTACTCTTAAATTTAAATTACAAAGGCCCAAAAGAATTCTTTCCATACTAAAACAGGATACTCTTTATCGTTAATCACTAATCACTAATCGTTAATCACTAATCACTAATCGTTAATCACTAATCACTAATCGTTAATCACTAATTCCTAAACATTCATCACTATCTGCGTTTTTTGAACAAACGACATAGGAATTGTTGTAATGGCGCATCCAAACCGTTCGATGCGGATCAAGACTTTATTTTTACCTTTCATCTCCACCAGTTCGCCTGTTATCCCTGTAAGGGGACCTTTCATTATGGTTATATTTTCACCGTGTTCGTAGGATTCCCGGGTATATTCCACCGGTTCTTCGGAATGTTCAACCATAAACCGGAGTCTTGTCAACTGAGCCTCGGGTATAGCTACCGGTTTTCCGCCTTCACGTACAAACGATAAAGCACCATATACATTCGTTACTTTTACAGATTCTGCATACCGGATTCGAACAAAAATATATCCGCTTACCACCGGGACTTCCACTTCCTTTATCCTGTCACTCCAGCGACGCTTCACTGTTTGTATGGGCAGATAATGTTCGATCCCTTCGAGTTTAAACCTTTCGCTCACTTTCTTCTCAGCCCTCGGCGCTGTATAAACAGCATACCAACGAAGTTCATCCATCTCAATCACTAATTACACGAATTTAAAAATCTAATTACGAATTTCACGAATTAATACTAATTACATGAATTTAAAAAATTACTCACCTCACACGAAACTACTCACCACAGAAGAAATCAGTCACAATTCAAAACAGAATGCTGAACGAATAACACGGGACACGGAACATAGAAAACGGAACGTGAAACACGGAACGCTAAACAATTAAAACAGTTTGGATTTTGAATCTGGAGTGTATTACAATCTTGTAGAACAGAAGTAATGGAAGTTAATGTGAACCCCGGGATGAGATTCGGAATCATTAAGCGAATTGTAGTGAACAATTCATCCAAATAATTTAACAACGGATGGCTTTCACCTCGTTGCAATTCTTCTACACCGGTTTTAGTTTGGTCAAAACCGGTCATGTTATTTTTTTTTCCTGGCGCTGTTGGGTACGAGAAACTCGTGTAGCTCAAACCCAACCGAGCAAATTTAAAATCTGTCATAAATCGATAAAGTTCACAAAGGGTAGTTAATTCAGATAGTCCATTCTTAACTTACACCTTCCGGTATATCCAATTTTCGAAAATTTTAACAGAAAAGAAACAAAAGTGTAAACAGTAAACATACTCATTTTCGAAGCTAGGGTTATCTAATATTGTTTGCAAAGATACAAAAAACCTTTCAAAATTTATCAAATCACAATCCGAATTTGAAATTAAATTTCTATTACATGTTGATGCACATGATTTTAACGTATATTATTGTTTTCATTTAGATTTACAAAATTAAGAATTCATTTATAGCCAATGGGTTAGATGCTGCTCCTATATTAACAGTACAAAAAATACATATTAAAACGACATTTATGCTTAAGCAATTAATGTTATGTAATCAGCGTATATAAATTAACAAATCGTTATTAAAGGCTTATTTTTGAAATATATTTTATTATACGCTTGAATATTAACTAAATATTCGATCATTATTAATGATATATTTTGTGTGAAGGGGACAGCCCTCCATCCCGTTGTCTATCATTTCGCACTCTAAAATTGCTTCAAATTTCGGCAGATTGAATAAAATGAAAATAGGATTCCTTGTACATGGTACGATCTTTTTTGTTCCTTCCAATTTACAGCCTCCCCCACCCCTCCAACGTAAATGCGTTGGCGTTGGCAGAATAAAATTTTATCGTTATCAGAAAGATGGGTAGAACGTTTTTTGGAGAAGGAAGTAATTTGTATCAGTCAGCGAACGGAGATGGAGTTGCTTTTTTTCATCAAAACCAGTAAATCCGGCATATAAGGAATGAATAATGAATAATGAACAATGAATAATTGCCGGGGAGCTAAAATGACATAATATTAAGGGTTTCAAATCCGGTAATTAATCGATTAATTTTTTCTACCAACAAGTTTCAACAACACGATCCCTTTTGTACCCGTTTGCCTCCCGTTTGGCTCCCATTTGGCTCCCATTTTATAATAATACTTAGAGTATACTTAGTCAAAACTTAATTATATAGGAAAGTGTTATGGTTGTTTTATGAAAGTTACAGGCCTGTTTTTCCGTAAAACCGGATCCAAATGGGTGAAAAAGGGGAATAAAAGGGGAGAGAAAGGGGGAGAAAGTTTTAAAATCCGGGAAGACAAACACGGCAGGGGGATACCAAAAATCAGAAGGGGTGCGCTGGCACAACAATCGACGAAACAATGAGCTACCAACTAGAATTATAAAAATATTTTTTTAATTCTTTATAGGATATAATTTGGCTAGCGCCAAAATGAAGTCTCAACTTTTAACTCCGGCTAAAGAGGCTGTGTATAAACAAATAATGTTGAATAAATTACTTAAGAATTGAAAGTTCAGCTGTTTATTAAATAAGGTTTGGTTTTGTGGGTAGTCGGTTCTCTACTAAGGTTTAGTACTTGAAAATAAGGTTTTTAAAGAATCCAACCTTCTTTTTATTTGTCAACCTCAGTTGAAATGAATCCTCATTATTTTCAAACCTTATTCCGTGATTTAAATCTTATGTATCAATTTGATAGTATTTGTTTTTTAAAATTTTCTTTTTAAACAGCCACTAAAGACAGAGTCAATTAAAAATACAGTGAGAAACAGGGGCCTGTTGATAATGTTTACCAACCATGAAAGTTTAAGATGCGCGATAAAGTTTGGAGTGAAGCTTTCACCCGGAGTGAAAACCTCACTTACTTAACTTCTTACAACCGTCCATCCACCCACCGGCGATCGATAACTGCTTTGGCATCGAAAATAACGGCACCTTCTTTAAAATATCTTTCGAAGTCAATTTCTTTGAATTCATCATGAGCCACCGCCAGTACAATGGCCTCATACCTGATACTTTCATCGAGTTTATTGATAATTTCCACACCATATTCATGCCTTACTTCCTGAGCAGATGCCCAGGGATCATAAATATCGACGTTTGCACCAAATTCGCACAGTTCGTGATAAATGTCAATCACTTTTGTATTGCGGATATCCGGACAATTTTCTTTAAACGTTATGCCCAATATCAGGATTTTTGCGGATTTGATTTTATGATCTTTGTGAATCATCAATTTCAACACCTTATTGGCAATAAAGGGTGCTATGCTGTTGTTGACATGCCGTCCGGATAGAATCACCTGAGGGACATAACCCATAGATTCGGCTTTGCTTGCCAGATAATACGGATCAACACTGATGCAATGCCCGCCAACAAGTCCGGGACGATATTTCAGGAAATTCCATTTCGTTGCGGCAGCTTCTATCACATCATTGGTATCAATGCCTACCCGATCGAAAATGAGCGCGAGTTCATTTACAAATGAAATATTCAGGTCACGTTGGGCATTTTCGATAATTTTGGAAGCTTCGGCTACTTTTATGCTGGGAGCCTTGTGGGTGCCTGCCGTAATAATGGAGGCATATAATTTATCGACTAAATCGGCAATTTCGGGCGTTGAACCGGAAGTGACCTTTTTAATTTTTGTGAGGGTATTTACTTTATCTCCGGGATTAATGCGCTCAGGACTATATCCTGCAAAAAAACCTGTATTAAAAAGAAGTCCGGATACTTTTTCAATCACCGGCACACAGTCCTCTTCGGTACATCCCGGATAGGTTGTTGATTCGTAGATGGCAATATCCCCGCGACTGATCACCCGTCCAAGCATTTCGGAGGCTTTGATGAGTGGACGTAAGTCGGGCATATTAAACTGATTGATGGGAGTCGGCACTGTGACAATATAAATATTGCAGGTTTTCAAGTCCTGTTCATCGGATGAAAAAGACAGACCAAGGGAAGGATTAGATTTTTTAAGGTTGGTTGCCTGGTTTAATCCAACTAAATCGGCTTCGAGCGTATGATCGACACCACGCTTCAATTCGTCAATCCGGGTTTTGTTTACATCAAACCCGAGTACGTTGTATTTTTTTCCAAACTCAATGGCTAAAGGCAACCCTACGTACCCCAAACCAACAACAGCAATTTTATAATCTGTCATAAAATAATAAATACTACAAATGTGTTAAACTGAAAATTGATGATCTTATTCATTTCAACGGGATACATTCTGTTGTTTTTTCAAACTGATAAAGCCGACAGAAAGCATTCTTATTCATAAAATCAAAGGAACTATAATATGGTTGCAAAGATACAATAAACCTTTCAAAGTATCTAAAAAAAGGAATGAGGAATCAGAAAAGAGGAATGAGAAGTGAGAGAAGAGGAATGAAAAAGAAAAATAAGAAAGTAAGTAAGTGTAATAGTAAGAAAAAGAAAGAGTGGAATACATAAGTAGTGGGAACAATATAATATCTGGTTTTATTATTCTCAAAACACGACCTCTTTCTTTGCCCTCTTCCTCTCCAGATTGTAAACGGTAGAGGGAAATAGTACAAAGGGTTAATGACGTTCTATTTTAAATTATGGGAATTTATTTAATTCCTATTCGTTATCTTGTTTTAATTCTTCTTCCTCTAAAACATTTCCCAATGTTTCTTGCTTTTCAGGCAAGCTCTCTGCACGGGAGAAAGTTCTCGGAATGAAAGTTGAAGATAATTCATTTAAAAATTACTTGTCACTTTTTATTTCCTACAGCATAACCAGTGTAGTTAACTTGCTTCAAAAAAGTATTTTCATATTCCATATTACAACTTTCATCCCTGTTTTTCAAACACTACTTCTCTTTGGAACAGGAATCTTCAAGCCCGTATCATTTTACTGTAAATCAAAATTTTGACAATGAATCATTAAATATTCATCCGTTACATGTTCATTTAATCTTCACTATGCCTCCACTTCCCATTCACTTCCCATTCTGAGGTATTGCGGTGGTATTGCGGTGGTATTACGGTATTATTGCGGTATTAATGCGGTGTAATATTAGAGCGCAATATCTCCGCAAAAGTTCCGTAAAACAAACTTAACATGTTCTTATCTTCTGTAAAGGAGAATTGAATGGGTAGTAAATGCGTAGTGTAGGTATGATTGAAATGAATGAAATAAAGAAACTGAATTTTATAGAAGTACATACACGCAAGAAAAATGATTTCCTGTTGATTAATAAATACGACATTATATTGTTCCAATTACTTATATTGAAATTTCAAAGTATTCAGAGGATTATAACAGTCTTTAATTCACACCCAATCTGATTGATCGCAACAAAACAAATTTACCGGACTTCCTGTTATTCATTGAATGATATCTATTGATTAACCGGATTTCAGTATATTTGCAGTTAAAAAAGAGAATGAATTTAATTGAATATTTCCCGATAGTTACAGAGGATGGCGAAGTAACAGGCAAAGCATCCAGAGAAGAATGCCATTCAGGTACTTTTTTATTACACCCGGTCATCCATTTGCATATTTTCAATTCAAAGGGTGAAATTTACCTTCAAAAAAGAGCTCCGGACAAAGATATTCAACCCGGGAAATGGGATACTTCCGTAGGAGGACATGTTGATTATGGAGAAGAAGTCGTGGATGCATTACTCAGAGAAGTCAGGGAAGAACTTGGAATCACCGATTTTACTCCCATTTTACTGAGAGTTTATAAATTTGTTTCTGACCGGGAAGCTGAGATGGTCCATAGTTACTATACAGTTTACGATGGTGAAATACGCCCTGATCCCGTGGAAATATCGGAGGGCAGATTCTGGATGATTGAAGAGATTGAAAATAATCTAGGGAAAGATGTGTTTACTCCGAATTTCGAAGATGAATTTATGAATGTCGTTCGGAGTTTGAAAACAGAGTAGTTGAGTTTTAGTGCTTAGGGTCCGGTATTCCACAACAGTTGGCTAAAGAGATAATATTATTCCGGGATAACCTCTTTCCATATCGCGTATTTTATTCATTCCTGGAATAATATCGTTTGTTTCGCGATATGGAAATCGCGAGTCCCGAAATATGATTTGATAGTTTAAATGAGATGGTGGCAGATTCTATGTTCCACAACAGTTGGCTTATGTGATAATATTATTCCGGGTTTAAAAGAGATGGTGGCAGTTTCTATATTCTATGTTCCGTAAAGGTTGGCAATTGTGATAATATTATTTCGGGATAACCTCTTTCCATATCGCGTTTATTATTCATTCCTGGAATAATATCGTTTGTTTCGCGATATGGAAATCGCGAGTCCCGGAATATGATTTGATGGTTTAAATGAGATGGTGTCAGGTTCCAAATTCCTTAACGGTTGGCTAATATGATAATATTACTCCGGGTTTAAAAGAGATGGTGGTTGTTTCTATATTCTATGTTCCGTAAAGGTTGGCAAATGTGATAATATTATTTCGGGACACGCGATTTCCATATCGCGTTTTTTATTCTTTCCAAAACAACTATTTTAGTTTCGCGATATGGAAATCGCGTGTCCCGGAATATGATTTGATGGTTTAAATGAGATGGTGGCAGGTTCTATATTCTATGTTCCGTAAAGGTTGGCAATTGTGATAATATTATTTCGGGATAACCTCTTTCCATATCGCGTTTTTAGTCATTCCTAAAACAATATTGTTTGTTTCGCGATATGGAAATCGCGAGTCCCGGAATATGATTTGATGGTTTAAATGAGATGGTGGCAGTTTCTATATTCTATGTTCCTTAAAGGTTGGCAATTGTGATAATATTATTTCGGGATAACCTCTTTCCATATCGCGTTTTTTAGTCATTCCTAAAAGAATATCGTTTGTTTCGCGATATGGAAATCGCGAGTCCCGGAATATGATTTGATGGTTTAAATGAGATGGTGGTTGTTTCTATATTCTATGTTCCGTAAAGGTTGGCAAATGTGATAATTTTATTTCGGGACACGCGATTTCCATATCGCGTTTTTTTATTCATTCCTAAAACAATATTGTTTGCTTCGCGATATGGAAATCGCGAGTCCCGGAATATGATTTGATGGTTTTAATGAGATGGTGGCAGTTTCTATATTCTATGTTCGGTAAATGCTGGCAATTGTGATAATATTATTTCGGGTTTAAAAGAGATGGTGGTAGATTCCGCATTCAATAACGGTTGGCAATTGTGATAATATTATTTCGGGACACGCGATTTCCATATCGCGTTTTTTATTCATTCCTAAAAGAACAATGTTTGTTTCGCGATATGGAAATCGCAAGTCCCGGAATATGATTTGATGGTTTAAATGAGATGGTGGCAGGTTCTATGTTCCACAACAGTTGGCTTATGTGATAATATTATTCCGGGTTTAAAAGAGATGGTGGTTGTTTCTATATTCTATGTTCCGTAAATGTTGGCTAATGTGATAATTTTATTTCGGAATAACCTGTTTCCATATCGCGTTTTTTTATTCATTCCTAAAAAAACAATGTTTGTTTCGCGATATGGAAATCGCGAGTCCCGGAATATGATTTGATAGTTTAAAAGAGATGGTGGCAGGTTCTATATTCTATGTTCCGTAAAGGTTGGCAATTGTGATAATATTATTTCGGGATAACCTCTTTCCATATCGCGTATTTTATTCATTCCTAAAACAATATTGTTTGTTTCGCGATATGGAAATCGCGAGTCCCGGAATATGATTTGAGGGTTTAAATGAGATGGTGGTAGATTCAAGAGTCCTTAACGGTTGGCTAAAAAGATAATATTATTTCGGGACACGCGATTTCCATATCGCGTTTTTTATTCATTCCTAAAAGAACAATGTTTGTTTCGCGATATGGAAATCGCGAGTCCCGGAATATGATTTGATGGTTTAAATGAGATGGTGGTAGATTCAAGAGTCCTTAACGGTTCGTTAAGAAGTCGCACTCCCACTGTATAATTTACAGCAGATCCGGTAGAACAGCAAGTGAGAGGGCGACAAAGGAAGGGGATTTTATGGTTTAAAAAGTGTTGGTGGTAGATTCCGCATTCAATAACGGTTGGCAAATGTGATAATATTATTTCGGGATAACCTCTTTCCATATCGCGTATTTTATTCATTCCTAAAAGAACAATGTTTGTTTCGCGATATGGAAATCGCGAGTCCCGGAATATGATTTGATGGTTTAAATGAGATGGTGGCAGGTTCCAGATTCCTTAACGGTTGGCTAAGAAGTTACCTAAGAAGTCGCACTCCCACTGATTAATTTACAGCATATCCAATTGAACAGCAAGTGGGAGGGCGACAATAAAAAAAAAACGGTGAATCATTTTCATGATCCACCGCTTTTGGTAAAAATAGCCTAAGTAAACACTTTTATGTCCTTCGGACGAAAAAGGGGTACTATTCGATATCTGCTGCTTCCAACTCAATAAGTAAAGTATCTTTCGGAATGCGAACACCAACTTCGACATTAATTTTCTTAATTCGTGCAGTAAAAGGCATATCGATATGATTTATCATCTTCATTGCCTCTAGGGTAAGCAGAGGTGCACCTTCTTTTACTAAATCACCCTCTTTTACAAAAACATCAATGATAGTCCCCGGTATGATGGATTGAATATCATACGGACTAGGATTGACCCAGGGTTTGCGGTCCTGATATTTCTTTGTCAAAAGAGTTTTGTATTTCCGGGCTGTGACTGCAAAATCTACATATTCTGGTTTTTCTGTTTCCATATTTTTTTTATTTCTAAATTATTTACTATTTATTCATTTACCAGTTACTATTTATCAAAGAAGATCATTCTCAAACAAATAATAAATTGTAAATTGTCAAATGGTAAATTAAAAAGGAGGGATACCGTGTTTTTTTGCAGGACGATGGTCATCTTTATTCTTTGAAACTTCTAATGCGTGCAATAATAATTCACGGGTTTCAGAAGGTTCGATTACGGCATCAATATATCCTTTTGAAGCTGCAACATATGGATTTGCAAATTTCTCGATATATTCCTGTACTTTCTGTTGACGCATGGCTTCTTCATCTTCGGCTTCCATAATTTCTTTCCGGAAAATGATATTCGCTGCACCTTCAGGTCCCATAACCGCAATTTCGGCACTTGGCCAGGCAAACATAAAATCGGCACCCAGGTGACGTGAGTTCATGGCGATATAACCACCACCATAAGCTTTACGCAGGATAACGGTAATTTTAGGAACAGTGGCTTCGGAATAAGCATAAAGCATTTTAGCACCATGACGAATTACACCTGCATGTTCCTGATCAACACCCGGTAAGAATCCGGGCATATCTTCCAGTGTTACAATAGGGATATTGAAAGCATCACAATAACGGATAAACCGTGCTGCTTTATCAGAAGAATCACAATCGAGTACTCCGGCAAGATACAAGGGTTGATTGGCAACAAAACCAATCGTTTCGCCTTTCAACCTACCAAAGCCGATCACGATATTAGCTGCCCAGAGTTCGTGAACTTCAAGGAATTTAGAGTCATCAACCAGTGCTAAAATAATATCACGTACATCGTAAGGTTGTTTTGGATCGGAAGGAATAATATTTTCGATATTCTTAAGCGCTTTTGGTTCTTTCGGTTCAACGCTCAACGCTTTTTCAAGGTTGCTGTGAGGGATCAAAGAAACCAGCTTTTTAATTTGTTGAAAACATTCTAATTCACTTAAAGCATAAAAATGAGCATTCCCGGTAATTTCGGCATGAACACGTGCACCACCTAAATCTTCCTGAGATATTTTTTCGCCTAATACTGTTTCAATCACATTAGGACCGGTGATAAACATCTTTGAAATATTTTCAACCACAAATACGAAGTCGGTTAATGCAGGAGAATAGACAGCACCACCGGCACAAGGTCCTAAAATAACGGAGATCTGTGGAATTACGCCCGAAGCCATGGTATTGCGATAGAAAATTTCGCCATATCCTGCTAAAGCTCCAATACCTTCCTGAATACGTGCGCCTCCTGAATCGTTAATACCAATACAAGGTACTTTCATCTTCAGGGCATGATCCATAATTTTAGTGATTTTACGTGCATGTTTCAGTCCCAATGAACCTCCCATTACTGTAAAATCCTGTGCATAAATGCAAATTGAAGCACCATTCATTGTTCCTGTACCGGTAATTACACCGTCACCGGCTAATACTTTGCTGGCCATCCCGAAATTTTGTTCTTCATGTTCAACGAAAAGGTCATACTCGTGAAATGAATTGGGATCCAACAATGCAAGAATACGATCACGGGCAGTCATTTTGCCCATGGCTGCTTGTTTTTCAATAGCTTTGTCACCTCCGCCTTTTTCAACAATAGCCTTTTTTTGCCGTAAAGCCAGAATGTTTTTCTTTAAAGTCATAAAAACTTTTTTTTAATTAAACTTAAAGTAAAGAGAGGCAAAAACCCCTCTCGAATGTCGATGCAAAAGTAACACTTTAATCGTTAAAGTGTGCAATTTCTATAATTTACTTATTCTTAATAAAACAAAACTATTTGTTAACTAATGCTTTAAGAACATTCCTACGGGTAGAATTAAATCCAGGCGAATAATCGTTTGGGTCAATATTTTCGAGATATGCGATTAATTCAGTCCTAAAAGCCGGCTCAATAACGCATATTCGGTACAACATTTTCATCGAGAGCGCCTGCACGGCAATGGGCGATTTGGGAGAAATCATCCATTCAAAACAAGCGTTGATAAATTCAACAGGGATTGGATCAGGAAGGGGCAGATTATTCAGGGTGGCTAAACAACCGCGTTGAAGTCCGCCATGGGTAGAAGAAAGAGTAAGCAAAGCAATTTCGAGGAATTGCCGGTCATTAAACCATTCGGGATGTTTATCACTTATTTTTTGACATGCCCAGGCAGCACGCCAGGCAACCCGGTCGTCCGTATCAAATATTAATTGATAAATAAGAACTGCATCAGCTGGATTTACAAAAATTTCCGCCACCAATAGGTCTACAAAATGCCTGGATAGCGGCCTAAGAAGATGCGTGCGGTAATCCATGGGGAAAAGGTTGAAGAGTTTAAAGAGTTTGAAGTTTGAAAAGTTTCGTGGTCCGTGTTCCGATAGATTAGTAAATTAGTACCATTTAAATTCGTATTAATCTGTGTAAATCAGTGTAATCTGTGGACAAATGTATTAAATCAATCTGTGTAAATCAGTGTAATCTGTGGACAAATCTCTTAATCCATATTCATCTGTGGACAATCAGTGGAAAACTATATTTATCTAAAGATGATATCAACAATCACCTCTGCTCCTACCTGTTTGTTAAGGGAGTTTTTAATATCGTCACGCGACATAAACAAATCATGCCGAAGGACCGAAGAAGTCAGCCGGACATACAGCACTCTGTTTTTAATACTTAATTCGGAGGTATACTTTACAATATTACTCCCAAGCACCAACGGCCAGGCATCGATCAATCTCTTTTCGTTCAATGGCTTGTCAAGATGTTGCTCTTTCAGTACCTGAAGAATCACATCACTCAATAATTCCGTATTCTTTTTCCTCATAATCCACTAATTTCTTTAAATACGATTAAATACGATTTCCACTGATTTTTTAAAATACAATTTTCATATTTTTAATACGATTTCCACTGAATTAATTAAATACAAATACTTTTGTCCACAGATTCCATTTAATACGATTTCCACTGAATTAATTAAATACAAATACTTTTGTCCACAGATTCCATTTAATACGATTTCCACTGAATTAATTAAATACAAATACTTTTGTCCACAGATTACACTGATTAACACAGATTAAATATTTAAGAAAATTAATAAAGAGAAATTTAATATGAATAAATTTAAAAAGGAGAAATAATTTGTCTTCTTTTTAAATTAACAATAAATTTGTTTGATTTATAGACAAATATTTAAAATTAATTTGTGTAAATCAGTGTAATCTGTGGACAAATGTATTAAATTAATCTGTGGTAATCAGTGTAATCTGTGGACAAATGTATTAAATTAATCTGTGTAAATCAGTGTAATCTGTGGACAAATGTATTAAATTAATCTGTGTAAATCAGTGTAATCTGTGGACAAATGTATTAAATTAATCTGTGGTAATCGGTTTAATCTGTGGACAATCGTATTTATCGTATTTATCGTATTTATCGTATTTATCGCAGTCGGAGCACCTGCCCCAATTTAACTCCATCTGAAAATGAGATTTTATTCAGTTTGTAAATGCTCTCTATTTTCATACCGTAATCCTGAGCAATGCTATGCATCGATTCACCGGGTTGCGCAGTATGTGTCTCACAGTTTTTGGGAGCTTTCTTCTTTTTATTTGCAATGAAAACCCTGGATGCAATCTTTAATTCAACGGTTGAATTTACCTCATTATAATTTCGTATCCGTTCTTCGGAGATGTTGAATTCATCGGCAATTCCGGCATATGTATCACCCGGAAAGGAAGTGACAAATTTAACGCCATTCACTTTTACAACAACATGTTTTGCAGAGGCATGAATGGTACCCATCGTTCCGCGATTCTGGTCAGCAACCGATTGTTTTCTTTCATTTTTAGCAAGATATCCTGAAGATTTTTCATCAATATCAAACCTGTGCAAATCATAGATCTCTATGATTGAAATAAGTTTGAATGCATAGATAGGATCGGTAGCATAACCTGCTTTTTTTAAGCCATGTGCCCAACCTTCATAATCGCTAGGATTTAAATCGAAAAGAAATGAGTATCGGGCTCTTTTCTTTAAAAACAAAGCATGATCTTCGTACGAATCGAGCACCTGATTGTATTTTCGAAAACACTCACCTTTCTTATCATCGTCGTGGTAGATTTTGTCACCAGTCCAGTCATTACATTTTATTCCAAAATGATTATTCGATTCTTTGGCGAAATCACTCATTCCGGCACCTGATTCCAATAAACCCTGCGATAAGATGATACTTGCCGGAATACCATGTTCTTTCTGTTGTTTTTCAGCTATTTGGGAATATTGATCAATATAAGCAAGATAAGCTTTATTCCTCGATTGGGAATGAACCAATAGACTAATAAATAAGAAAGTAATTATGATCCGTGTCGTATAGCTGAATTTCATCCTTGAAAATTATAGTTGTATTTTGCTACAAATTTAAAACTATTTAATCAAAACGACGATTTTGATTAGATATTTTTATATTTTTGTGCAAAAGAGACATTGGCGTTACGTGTTCCGAGTTCCGAGTTTTGCGTTTTGCGTTCAGCGTTCCGTGTTCATTGTTCATTGTTTCGTGTTTCGTGTTTCGTGTTTCGTGTTTAAGATTAAATTGAAAATATGATGGATATAAAAGAACCTCGGCGGCCCCTCCCAAAACATTTGTATAAATTGCGGAGAGGAAGAGAAGAATGATTTAATGATGTGATGTTATATTGATATGTAATCGAGAGTTAACAATTACACATTTGATAAATATAAATATTGGGGTTCATACATTTATCTTATTACCGACCCCAAACCCCCAAAGGGAGCTTAAAGACGCAGTATATGAAGAATTCCAAAACATAAATTAAATTTGATAATCCACTCTTAACCCTACTTTGAGGGTTTTGGAGTCATTACTAAAAATAGTTCATTAAATTTTGGGGATTACATATGTAGTTAAATGAATGATTTGTATCATTCAGTGCAGTTTTGAATTTTTGTAATCAATATTTTGTATAATATTTATCAATAAGTAACTTAGTATTTAAAATGGAGAAAAGAATAATAGAAACCAGTGTTGAGATTTATAGTTACGAAGAACTTGAAGCATCAAAAAAGCAACTCATCGATAAAGCGAAAGAGCAGGTATTAAAGGCGTATGCACCTTATTCGAAATTTCACGTAGGCGCAGCCGTTGAACTCGAGAATGGTGAAATATTCGCAGGAAGTAATCAGGAAAATTCAGCTTATCCATCAGGACTTTGTGCAGAGCGTGTAGCTATGTTTTTTGCCAATGCGCAGTTTCCGGGAGTAGCTGTTAAAACACTTGCAATAGCAGCCTATACAAATGGTAAATTTTTAGAGGAACCAATTACACCATGCGGTTCATGCAGACAAGTACTGCTCGAGACAGAACAGCGTTTTGAGAATGATATTACGATTCTTCTTTACGGATCGAACCATATTTTCCAACTTTACAATGTAAAACAATTATTGCCTTTATGCTTTGAAAAAAGCAGTTTATTAAAATAATTTTTAACCGGAGAATTCATTTTTTAGCTTTCTTCTTTTTTTTTTCAAAAAAAATGAGTACCTTGCAACGCAAATTCAAAAGAATAAATCAATTCTTTCGAATTTAAATTTGTAAACGAACAAAATTTAATGAAAAAAACGAAATTTAATATTGAATATCAACTGCGCTCTGCATCTATTAATATTCTTTGGAATTCAATCAGTAAGCCACTTGGACTTGCCGAATGGTTTGCCGATATAGTTACAGTTAACGGAAATGAATTCACTTTTTCCTGGGAAGGAAATGAACAAACGGCCAGCTTAATTCATGCAAAAACGAATTCCAGTGTACGATTTCAATGGGTTGAAGATATCGATTCGGAATTTTATTTTGAATTCAAAATTGCTACTCTTGAAGTAACAGGCAATCTGGCCCTGGTCATTACAGATTTTGCAGAACCTGATGAAACCGAAGATTTAATTATGCTTTGGAATAAACAAATTGAAGTGTTGCGCAGAAAGACCGGTATCTGATTCCTAGGATAGATTTTGAAACGGAACAAAGAAATTGAATTTTCCAATCAATATAACTCCCCCCTGATATTCATTAAATTGAATGTACTAATCCCTCCAAACAAAACATAAACAGTTACTATTTATTCATTTACTATTTACTATTTATCACGCAGACTGTTTTTTTTTTACTTTTTGTTCCACTCGCTGATAAGACACTCTTATCTATCTCTCATGAAACAAATTCATTCTTCCACAAAGACTGTAAGACACAAAGGTTCACAAAGTAATGAACTTCAATACATTAAAATTAGTGAAACTTAATGTCTTTGTGACTTTGTGGCTAATATTTCTTTCCATTATTATTATTTATTTCTTCAATTTCCTGGTCCGTCAACCAACGGATAAGGTTCACTTATGTAACTACTTTATAAATGCTTAAATTTGTTCATTTTTAAAAAGTCACTTTATTGGGGCTTTTTGTGTTCATATTGAAGGACTACTAACTAACATTTAAGAGCTTAGGATTTTCAGTTACTATTTTTCAAAAGATACACAGACTTCATATCAGTGTCTTTCTGAATATCTAAAAATATACAACAGATGTAAATCCGGCAAAGGGTACTTCTGACAAAACGAAGTGTATTTTATAACCTCTAAACTCTTACCGATATATTCGAACATGAAAAATATTACAATAGAATGAAATAGCCGGTAAATTTGAATTAACAAACAAGGAAAAAGAAAAATTCAATCTTAATTAGTAAAAAATGAAAGCCACAAAGCTAATTAGAGATTATCACAAAAAAAAATCAAAAGAAATATCAACCTGTGTTAACAGCTAATTTAACAAAACAAGAACAGACAATTAACAATTATTTTAATTTAACTAATAAATAGTTCAGGAAAGAATTTAAAGTTAAATATTTTTTTTACATTTGCAGACTTAACCAATATTGTGTTATTTGTTGAATGAAAAAGTATATTATCCTGTTTTATATAGTAATTGCTCTGATAATAGTAAATTATTTGATTTTATTCAACGACCATTCTAGTTCCACCACTCCGGAACAAATAAACAAACCTTTCATAAAATCAAACCCTGACTTTACAAATACATTTCTACGAACTTATTCAAATATTGTTGATTCATTCTCTGATAAAACGTCAGATCAGGGTTTAAAAATTTCGAATAGAGATAAGGCCAAACATATGCTTGCACTGGGATATGTCGAATTATCTTTCTTCTACAATTTTCAGGGTAACTGTAAATTGTCAAAAGAGTTTCAACACACAGCACTCCGAATTGCAGGGAATAATGATCCTGAAATATATGCCCTGATATTAAAACGTTATGGGTTCCTGTTTTATCAACAAAAACCAACAGATCATTTATTGATTACAGATAAAACGGTCCGGATATTATCAGATCAGGTTACATACGAGCTGCTTAATTCCGATCCTATACCAGAATATCCGGGAATTGATTCCTGGCAAAACAACAGAAATAATCTCTGCAGTAGTTTATATAGTTCAGAAAGATTCAGGGATATACACAGGCAATACAATTATTTAATGCAGTGCGAGCAACATCTTGGAGCATTTTACAATTATTCGTTTCGTTATAAGAATGCCATTGAATGTTACTACAAAGCATTGTCTGTGGCAAAACGACTTGAAAAGAAACAAGAAATGGCCAAAATGTATTATTTGATAGGTGAAAAATATCATCAATTGAATGATTCCAAAAATGCGAATCTTTCATTTACAGAACTTGTAAAAATTGAAAGAAAACCCATTCACAAAAGATGTATAGCCACAGCCTTCCGTTCGATAGGAGAATCACATTTTCTTTCAAAGAATTATGCGTCATCCCTGAATTGTTATAATAATGCTCTCCAGATTGATTTATCGTTGAAGCTTTATAACGAAGTAGCTGATGATTATTTATCTGTTTACAGCATTTACTGCAAACTGGGACAGCTGTCTAAAGCAGTGACATATTGCTTTCTGGCTGAACAATATTACCAGAAAGTCAATAACAGGTATGGCATTTCTGAATCAAACCGGTTATTAGGAAATCAATATTTTCAGCAAAAGAAATATGATATTTCACTTTCATTTTACAGAAAGTCCCTGTTACAAAAAAAACGGATTAACGATTTAAAAGGCATAGCATTAGTTTACATTCAGTTATCGCAATTGTATGTTGTAAGACCTGTTAAAACAAATACGAATAACAGGGATCTGCAATACGCTTTGACTTTTGGAATTCAAGCCTATCAGATCGCAAACCAGCTTAACAATTCAAATGTGATGTCTGATGCAGCCAGGAGTGTTTCAGAAGCCTATAATAAGCAAAAACTATCTGAACTAAAATCAATGTCTACCATAAAGATTAAAAAGACAAGTGAAAAAAGGTATGATAAGCTAACAGATGAAGCACTTTTGTTTGCACAGGTAATTTTGAATGATGATAGTTGGAAGCAGCAGATTGTATCATTGAAACGTCAAAACAAAGCTATTTTAATACAGAAAAAAGGTGAAACAATGCGGCTTAAAAGTATTGTGTTTTATTTAATCCTTGTATTTGGTTTTGGAGCAATTTCAGTCGTCTTATTTTGGGTATATACGTATAGAAAAAGAGAAATACTTCATCAACAGCAAGTATCACATATGTCCATACTCCGGTTACAGAACGTACGGAAACTCATTTCACCCCATATTATGTTTAATTTTCTGAATCATGAAATAAGTTCAGGCGAAAATATTGAAAAGAATCAGTCAATGATTGAAATAGCGACATTTTTGCGCCGAAGTCTGGAAATTGCAGAAAAAATTTCAGTCACACTGGAAGAAGAAATGGATTTTGTTAACAGCTATCTGTTAGTAGAACAAAAAAGTATGGATGACGAATTTAAAGTTATATGGGATGTCGATCATCAACTGGACTCCAAATTAATAAAAATACCGGCCATGATTATACAAATTCCGGTTGAAAATGCGTTAAAACATGCCTTACGGCCAAAAAAGGGAGAAAAGTTATTGCATATATCGATTATGCCTGTTGATAATTTTTTAACAATACTGATACTGGATAATGGGGATGGTTATCATCCTGAACGATTAATAGAAACGAAAGGAACAGGTACAGGATTGAAAGTATTGTATCAGACAATTCAGGTATTGAATGCAAGAAATAAAGAAAAAATCAATTTGAATATCACAGATATAACAGAAAAACAAAGCAGTGGAACAAAAGTAGAAGTGATGATTCCTAAAAGTTACAGTTATGACATTTAGTCTTGACTCAATTTTGATAATCAATAATTTTAAAAATTTTAATGCAATGTCTTTTAAATACTGAATATTAGTTATTTACATTTCGGCTAAAGCCAATATTCTGATTCTAATATTTGACCATCCAACTAAAGTTGGAGGCTATTAATTTGGGCGGTCAATACGCCGATACCTATTGAAATGAATTCACTGAAACTGTATAAAATAAAACTATACGAAATTGAATTTTAATATTGGAATTTAGGTATAGGCGCTTAGACCGCCCAAGTTAATTGTATGAATGCTAATACATAACTCAATTCTGAATTTTAATTTTTGGGTAAAGAAATCAATAGATACATCTATTTTTTCAATTGACTCCGGCTTTAGAGGCTGTGTAAAAACGAATAAAGTTGAATAAATCACTTACGAATTGGTAGTTAAGCTATTTATTAAATAAGGTAAATAAGGTTGGGTTTTGTGGGTGATAGGTTTTCTACTAAGGTTTAATGCCTGAAAATAAGGTTTTTAAACAATAAAACCTTATTTCGATTTTTCAACCTCAGTAGAAAAGAATCCTCTCTATTTCTTAACCTTATTCGCTTATCTCAATGTTGAGTTTCAATTTGATAGTTTTTGTTTTTTTAAATTTTCTTTTTACACACCCTCTTTAGCCGGAGTCAAAAGTGAGATTGCAAAACGGCTTTAGCCAAATAAATTAGATTCTGAATACTGGATGTTAGTTATTTACATTTCGGATAAAGCCAATATTCTGATTCTAATATTTAACCCTCCAACTAAAGTTGGAGGCTATTAATTTGGGCGGTCTATACGCCATACCTATTGAAATGAATTCACTGAAACTGTATAAAAAAAATAACACTAACTTTATGAATAATACATACAAAGTAGCTATTATCGACGACGATCCTACATGCATTGAAAATCTTCATCAATCCATATCACAATTTCCCTTTCTGGAAATAGTCGGATCCGTTCAATCACCAATATTAGGAAAAGATCTAATAATGCAAAAACGGCCTGATTTGTTATTTATTGATGTAGAAATGCCACGAATTACGGGTATTCAACTGATTAATGAAATTTGTGATCAAGTCAACTGGTCGATGCAAGTAATTTTCTATACAGCATATGAAAAATATTTATTAGAAGCCTTACGTGCTTCAGCATTCGACTATTTACTTAAACCTTATCAAAGCGCTGATTTTAATGTGATCATTAACCGGTTTCAAAGCCAACTTACTATCGAAAAGACTAAAAGTAGTTTTCGTGATACCGTGTTGAATTTATTCCCTTCCAATTCACCCTTTATGATTCCAACAGTATCCGGATTTAAAATGCTACGAAAGGAACAGGTAGGCTATTTTGAATACCAGAAAGAAAAAAACCAATGGATCGTAGTTTTAAACGATCAGAGTCACTTAGAGCTCAAACCGGGTACTCTGACAAGTGAAATTTTAAACCATACTTCGTCGTTCATTCAAATCAGCCAACGACATATCATCAATATCGAATATCTTACGTCAATTGAGAAAAACGATTGTCATTTATTTCCACCATTCAGTCAGGCAAAACATTTGTATATTTCATATAACTTTTTGAAAGACATTCAGATAAAATTTGAAACAATTTAATTTTGTCAGAATAAATCTGGACAGAGCATTTGCACAGCATATTCTTTGTAGTGATGGTTTCACACGTGATTACACCCTCACTCATTTGACGATCAGCGTTAATTAATAAACTTGAATCGAGTCGTTTAATCTCTGTCAAAACAGCCGGTATCATGTGGTTGATGATTTATTTTACAGTGAGGGTTTCACTCTATGTGAAGCCCTCTCTTACGATCTGACAGCCTGTAAATGTAATTTTCTGGTAGTGAAAACAGACCAAATCAACACTTGTCATTCTAAAATAGTAAACCAGGTCCGCTACCGGCCGACCCGGGAATTTTTAATGTATTGTATGTCTCAATCGAGTTTGATGGACCAATAAATCGTAAGTATTTAATTATAAGCTTTCAAACATTTATATTCAATTCATCTTTAAATAAAAGTTAGTTAAAGTAAATTCGCATCTTAAATACTTGATTATTGAACTTTTTGCTGTAATTTTGTTGCTCCAAAAAAAATAAGGCATGTTGCATTTAAAAAAAATAGATACTTACATATTTAAACGCTTTATTACGCTGTTTTTAATGACATTCCTTATCTGCATTTTCATTTTGTTGATGCAATTTTTGTGGAAACATGTGACGGAATTAGTCGGCAAGGGAATTGGTTGGTCTGTTTTGAGTGAATTTTTCATGTATGCCATGCTTTCACTTGTTTCCATGGCCTTGCCGTTAGCCATCCTTTTGGCATCCTTAATGACTTTTGGAAACCTGGGTGAAAATTTCGAGCTGACAGCCATGAAAGCAGCAGGGATTTCCCTTTTTAGAATCATGCGTCCATTGATCATCTTCATATCTTTTGTCTGTGTGGGAGCATTCTATTTTTCAAATTATGTAAATCCCATTGCTCAAAAAAAATTATGGACACTGATATTTTCCCTGCGTTCAAAATCACCGGAATTTGATATACCGGTTGGTGAATTTTATTCAGGAATTGAGGGTTATAATATTTATATCAGAGGGAAAAAGAATCATATACTCAAGGATTTAATGATCTATGATTTTTCAGGTGGTTTTGAAAACGCAACAGTCATGACAGCCGATTCAGGGAGAGTTCAATTTACTGAAGACAATAAATACCTTCTGTTAAGCCTTTATGACGGTGAAAGCTTTGAAAATCTAAAGAAGCAAAGGATTAGTAATTCGTCCAACAGCGTACCTTACAGAAGGGAAACTTTTCAATCAAAAGAAATTTTGTTGGATTTCAATACCGATTTTAATCGTATCGATGATTCGGTTCTTAAAGATCAGCATGTCAGCAAAAACTTCAAACAGCTCACTCAATCCATCGACTCGGTGAGTAAAATTGCCAGTTCAAGGAGTTCCGGTCAGGCAAAGGATCTGGTTGACCAACATTTTCTGGGAAGAGAAATATTACGGGGAAAAGTTGTGAATGACAGCATTAAAAAAAATAAAAAAATTTTGAATGCGGATTCATTATTTCTTTCACTCAATCAGCAATCCATGATTCGCGCGACTACTTCGGCTGTCGAAAAAGCCAAATCAATGAAAGAATTAGTGGAATATAACAAAATGATGCTGAATGAACCCGTAAATTACGTACTACGTCATGAAATAGAAAGACATCGTAAATTTACACTTTCATTTGCCTGTCTGATATTTTTCTTTATCGGTGCCCCATTGGGTGCCATCATTCGCAAAGGAGGGTTGGGGACACCGGTTGTAATTTCGGTAGTCATGTTTATAATTTACTATATCATCGATAATACAGGCTATAAAATGGCAAGAGAAGGATTCTGGCCAACTTATGAAGGAATGTGGCTCAGTTCGGCTTTATTATTACCCATTGGAGTTTTTCTGACCTACAAAGCTGTTGTGGATGCAACTTTACTTAATCCTGAAAAATATATTAAAATGTGGAATTTGATTAAAGGAAAAATCAATTCTATAATAACAAAATAACAAAACTAATTGATTCAAAATGGATTCAAATTTAAATACCATTGAAGAGGCTATTACAGACATTAGAGATGGAAAATTTGTCATCGTTGTAGATGACGAGGACCGTGAAAACGAAGGTGATTTTATATGTGCTGCTGAAAAAATAACAGCAGACATGGTAAACTTTATGATTACTCACGGTCGAGGTGTAGTGTGTGCTCCTCTTACAGAGGAACGTTGTGATGAACTGGAACTGGATAATCAGGTGGACAAAAACACATCCATACATTCTACTCCGTTTACTGTGAGTGTGGATAAACTGGAAGGTTGTACGTCAGGTGTTTCAGCCTCCGATCGTGCAGCAACATTTCGGGCTTTAGCCGATCCGATTTCAAAGCCGGATACCTTTGGCCGTCCGGGACATGTATTTCCACTCCGGGCACGGAATAAAGGAGTTTTACGTCGGGCAGGACATACCGAAGCTGCTGTCGATTTAGCACGTTTATCCGGATTATATCCTGCAGGAGCATTAATTGAAATCATGAACGAAGATGGTACAATGGCACGTTTACCCGCTTTGATCGAGATCGCCGAAAAATTCGACCTGAAAATAATAACCATTAAAGATCTGATTGCTTATCGTCTCAAAACAGAGTCGTTGGTTGAAATGGGTGAAAAAGTAAACATGCCGACAAAATACGGCAATTTTAAACTGATCCCTTTCCGTCAGATATCCAATGGATTGGAACATGTAGCTTTAATAAAAGGTGAATGGGATGATGATGAACCGATATTAGTTCGTGTACATTCTTCCTGCATTACAGGTGACATTTTTGGTTCATTACGTTGTGAATGTGGTGACCAACTACATAAAGCCATGCAACTAATTGAAAAAGAAGGAAAAGGGGTTGTCGTTTATATGAATCAGGAAGGTCGTGGCATTGGACTGATGAATAAAATCAGAGCTTATAAATTACAGGAAGAAGGAATGGATACCGTGGATGCAAACCTGCATCTGGGCTTCGATGCCGATGAACGGGATTATGGTGTTGGTGCACAGATTCTACGCGAAATAGGCGTAAAAAAAATAAAATTGATGACTAATAATCCTAAAAAACGGATTGGCTTAGAAGCGTATGGCTTATCGATTGTTGAAAATGTTGGAATAGAAATTATGCCAAATCAATATAATGAGTTTTATATGCAAACCAAGAAAAACAGAATGGGTCACAATTTAAGATACACGAAGGAAGATTAAAAAAAGATTGTCCACTGATTACACTGATTTACACAGATTTATTTTTTAATAAAGAAATCAATAAAAGAGGTTGTCCACTGATTACACTGATTTACACAGATTTATTTT